>Ga0074045_10000023_pt1 | contig 123010 bp, 123 predicted proteins | sample BogForMeECP23OM2_FD_94442 | JGI IMG/M metagenome (GOLD analysis project Ga0074045, IMG submission 94442) | Bog forest soil microbial communities from Calvert Island, British Columbia, Canada - Bog Forest MetaG ECP23OM2 | ecosystem: Environmental > Terrestrial > Soil > Wetlands ... | reverse complement strand
TTTATCGCGCTCGGTATCGAGTTCATCCCAGGCTACTTCAGCCCGAGGATGCCAAAAGTGTCCAGCACAAAGTGCAAAATCTATCACCCAATCACTTAGCCCCTGCTTAGCAGAAGACCGTGCCCTCCAAGGCTCCCGCCGGAGTTTGCACTTGCAAGCGGGTGCAACGCTGTCACGTTTACACTTCCTCCCGCCAAAAAACCGCATGTCGAGCCTAGCTCCGTGCGGTTTAACGCCCGGCCCTCAAGGCCGGGCGTTTTTTCTTGTGTTTGCGCGCCGCAGACGGGATTTTGATCACCCTTTTATTCAGTCCATACGCACAGCCGGTTCCCGCCGGAGTGTGCAACATATCGCGGGCCGCGCCCAAATCGCGGATTTCGCGAACATTCATAGCTTTTCGCCAAAAAGTTCTTGCCGACGTTTTGGCGCGGAGTAGGCTCACCCTCTTTTCAAATCTACTAACTCTCGCACAGAAAACCGCATGCCGACAATCAACCAACTCGTACGCATGGGCCGCCGCAAGATGCGCTCAAAGTCGAAATCCAGGGCCCTGGAGGGCAACCCCTTCCGACGCGGCGTGTGCGTGCAGGTCATGACCCGGACGCCGAAGAAGCCGAATTCCGCCATCCGCAAGGTCGCCAAGGTCAGGCTCACCAACGGCAACGAGGTCATCTCGTACATACCCGACGAGGGCCACAATCTCCAGGAGCACTCCATCGTCCTCGTCCGCGGGGGGCGCGTGAAGGACCTGCCGGGCGTCCGCTACCACATCGTCCGGGGCACGCTGGACGCGACGGGCGTCGAGAAGCGCCGCCGCAGCCGCTCCAAGTACGGCGTCAAGCGCCCGAAGGAAGCCAAGAAGGTCGTCGCCGCCGCGGGGGGAACCTAAGCCATGTCACGCCGCCACAGAGCCGAGAAGCGAAACGTCGCCCCCGACATACGGTACAAGAGCCCGCTTGTCGCCCACCTGGTGAACGTCATCATGAAGTGCGGCAAGAAGAACCTTGCGCAGCGCATCGTGTACGGGGCCTTCGAGAAGGTCTCCGCCAAGCTCGAGAAGGGCGACCCGGTCGACCTGCTCCTCGGGGCGCTCGAGAACGCCCGCCCCAGGCTCGAGGTCAAGAGCCGGCGCGTCGGCGGGGCGACCTACCAGGTTCCGATCGAGATCTCATTCGAGCGCCAGGAGAGCCTCGCGATCCGCTGGATCGTCGACGCCGCCGGCTCCAGGAAGGGCGTCACCATGCGCGACGCCCTCGCGGCCGAGATCATAGACGCCTACAACAACACGGGCTCGGTGGTGAAGAAGAAGGAAGACACGCACAAGATGGCCCAGGCCAACCGGGCCTTCGCCCACCTTCGCTGGTGAAGTCCCGAGAGGTTGCCATGCCCGTAGAAGCCGAAACCATGATGAGCGTCGTCACCGACAAGGACAGCCTCTCGCCCCGGAACTCGCCCAACCGCCCGTTCCCGCTCGAGTGGACGCGCAACATCGGCATCGCGGCGCACATCGACGCCGGCAAGACGACGACGACGGAGCGCATCCTCTTCTACTCGGGCGCCGTCCACAAGATGGGCGAGGTCCACGACGGGACCACCGTCACGGACTGGATGGACCAGGAGCGCGAGCGCGGGATCACGATCACCGCGGCGGCCATCTCCTGCGCCTGGAACGCCTCCTGCGGCCCGTGGGAGGGGATCAAGCAGCGCATCAACATCATCGACACCCCCGGGCACGTGGACTTCACGGCCGAGGTTGAGCGCTCGCTGCGCGTTCTCGACGGCGCGATCGCCGTGTTCGACGCGGTGGCCGGCGTCCAGCCCCAGTCCGAGACCGTCTGGCGCCAGGCGAACAAGTACAACGTCCCGAGGCTCGCCTTCATCAACAAGATGGACCGCGTCGGCGCGGACTTCCACAAGGCGGTCGACGAGATCCGCACGAAGCTCAAGGGCAACGCCCACGCGCTGTACCTGCCGATCGGCGCCGAGGACAACTTCAGGGGCATGGTGGACCTGGTCCACATGAACGCCTACCTCTTTGACGACACGAAGGACCCGCTCGGCCTCACCCCGGTAACGGCGCCGATCCCCGACGACATGGTTGAGGAGGCGAAGGTGTACCGCGACAAGCTGATCGAGGCGGTCTCGGACTTCGACGACCACCTTGCGGAGAAGTACCTCGCGGAGCACCCGATCGAGGAGGACCACCTGATGCTCGCCATCCGCAAGGCGACCATCTCGCTCAAGTTCTTCGGCGTCGTCCCGGGCTCGGCCTTCAAGAAGAAGGGCATCCAGCGCCTGCTCGACTGCGTGGTGAACTACCTGCCGAGCCCGATCGACGTGCCCCCGATGACCGGCAAGGACTCCGACGGGGACCCGGTCGAGGCCGTCGTCGACGACAAGGGGAAGGTCGCGGGCCTGGCCTTCAAGCTCTGGACCGACCCGTTCGTCGGCAAGCTCGTGTTCTACCGGGTCTACACCGGCACGCTGAAGAAGGGCTCGATGCTCTACAACCCGCGCACCCGCCGGCGCGAGCGCGTGTCGCGCCTGGTCCTCATGCGCGCGATCGACCGCGAGGAGATCGACGCCGCCTACTCGGGCGACATCTGCGCGCTCGTCGGCGTCAAGGACGTCATCACGGGCGACACCCTCTGCGACGAGGACTTTGACATCCGCCTCGAGCCGCCGTCGTTCCCGGAGCCGGTCATCTCGATGTCCATCGAGCCCAACTCGAAGGCCGACCAGGAGAAGATGGGCAACGCGATCCAGCGCCTGGTCGCCGAGGATCCCACGCTCCGGGTGAAGACCGACACAGACACGGGCCAGGTCATCCTTTCCGGCATGGGCGAGCTCCACCTGGAGATCATCCTCGACCGCATGAAGCGCGAGTTCAAGGTCGAGGCAACGTCCGGCAAACCCCAGATCGCCTACCGCGAGACGGTGACGACGGCCGCCGAGGGGGAGGGCAAGTTCATCCGCCAGTCCGGGGGCAAGGGCCAGTACGGCCACGTCGTCCTCAGGATCGAGCCGAACGCCAAGGGCAAGGGCATCGAGGTCGTCAACGAGACCGTCGGCGGAAGCATCCCGAAGGAGTTCATCAAGCCCTCGATCGAGGGCATCATGGAGGGGGCGAACAACGGCGTCGTCGCGGGCCACCCGGTGGTCGACGTCATCGTGCGCATCACGGACGGCTCTTTCCACGCCGTCGACTCGTCGGAGCTCGCCTTCAAGATGGCCGGCATCTTCGCGTTCAAGGACGCGATGAAGAAGGCCGGCCCGATCCTGCTCGAGCCGATCATGGGAGTCGAGGTCACCACGCCGGAGGAGTACCAGGGGGACCTCTTCGGCGACATCAACCGGCGCCGCGGCCACGTCATGGGGATGGAGAACAAGGCGGGCGCGTGCATCATCTCGGCCAAGGTGCCCCTCGAGACCCTTTTCGGCTACGTGACCGACATCCGCTCGCTGTCGAAGGGCCGGGCAAGCGCCTCTGTCACGCCTTCCCACTTCGAGAAAGTCCCGGAGAACCTCCTCAAGAAGATCCTGGAGACCGTCTCGAAGGGGCCGTCCCGCACCTAACCCCCGTTCTTTCAACGCCATGAAAGGCCAACGCATTCGCATCAAACTCCAGGGCTTCGACTACCGCGTGATCGACCAGTCGGCCCAGGACATCGTTGAGACCGCGAAGCGCTCGGGCGCCCGCGTCTCCGGCCCGATTCCCCTGCCGACGCGGATCGAGAAGCTTTCAGTCAACCGCTCGCCGCACGTCGACAAGAAGTCGATGGAGCAGTTCGAGACCCGCACGCACAAGCGCCTCATCGACATCATCGAACCCACCGCGCAGACGGTGGATGAACTCAAGAAGCTCAACCTGCCATCCGGCGTCGACATCACCATCAACGTCTAGAGTCCACAGCTAGCAGCCGCCCGCGCGCGCCAGAGCGCCGCCCGGGCCCTCTAATGTAGGTCAAAAACGGAACCCATCCACCTACCGCTTAGCCCATGATCTCCTCCCTAATAGGCAAAAAAATCGGAATGACCCAGGTCTACGACGCCCAGAACGTCCTAGTCCCGGTCACCGTCGTTCAGGCCGGCCCCTGCCCCGTGGTGCAGGTGAAGACTGTCGAGTCCGACGGCTACAACGCCGTGCAGATCGGCTTCTCGAGCAAGAAGGCCAAGAACACCAGCAAGGCCGAGCTCGCGCACGCGAAGAAGGCCGGCATCGACCTGGCGCCCCGCGTACTCTCCGAGGTCCGCCTGACGGAGGCCCCGGGCCTCAAGGTCGGCGACGTGGTGACGGTCGCGGCCTTCCAGGAGGGACAGCTGGTCGACGTGATTGGGATCACGAAGGGCAAGGGCTTCCAGGGCGTAGTCAAGCGCTTCCGCGTGGCCGGCGGGCCCGCCGCGCACGGCTCGATGTTCCACCGGCGGATCGGCTCGATCGGCATGCGCCAGACCCCGGGGCGCACATGGAAGAACCAGTCGATGCCGGGGCACATGGGCAGCGAGCGCCGCACGATCCAGAACCTGCGCGTCATGAAGGTGATCGCCGACAAGAACCTGCTCCTCGTCAAGGGGGCCATCCCGGGCGCGAACGGCGACGACGTTCTGGTGCGCCACGCGATCAAGGGCCAGCAGACGAAAGCCTAACCGTCCCAAGGAGAATCAAGCGAGCGATGAAATTCACCGTTTTCAGCCCCGATGGCACGAAGAGCCGCGAGCAGGAGTTCGACGGCCTGCCCACGTTCGAGGGCGACAAGGGCCTCCAGGCCGTCAAGGAGGTCATCGTCGCGATCAACGCCAACAACCGCCTGGGCACTCACTCGACCAAGACCATCGCCGAGGTGAGCGGAGGCGGCCGCAAGCCCTGGCGCCAGAAGGGCACGGGCCGCGCCCGCGCCGGCACCAACCGCTCGCCCCTCTGGTCGGGAGGCGGCGTCGTGTTCGGGCCGAAGCCGCGCGACTACAACAAGAAGATCAACGGGAAGGTGAGGGCGCTCGCCTTCAGCCGCGCCCTTTTCGACCGCGCGACCGCGGGCGAGATCGCCGTGATCGAGAACTTCGAGGCGGCCACCTCGAAGACCAAGGTCGTCGGCCAGGTCGTCGGGCGCATCGCGCCGGAGGGCAAGATCCTCCTGGTCGACGCCCCGTTCGCCGCCGGCACGCGGCTCGCCGCGCGCAACCTGGAGCGCGTGTCGCTCCAGGAGGCCGCGAAGCTCAACACCCTCGATCTCTCCCAGTACAGGAAGATCATCGTCAGCGCGAAGGCGCTCGAGGCCATCATAGCCCGCGTCAACGCAGACAAGAACTGATGAAAGCCGACAGCATACTCAAGGGCCTCCGGCTCACGGAAAAGGCCAACAAGCACTCGGCCGAGCTCGGCCAGTACACCTTCGAGGTGTCCAGGGGGGCGAACAAGCACGCCATCGCCGAGGCCGTCGAGGCGACCTTCAAGGTCACCGTGCGCCGCGTGAACACCCAGAACTACCGCGGCAAGAACAAGCGCGGCCGCGCGGGCCAGCCGAGCACGACCTCGGACTACAAGAAGGCGATCGTGACCCTCAAGCACGGCGACAAGATCGAGCTGCTGTAGGGGCGAACCCGGAATCCATAAAGCCATGCCAATTAAAAGTTTCCGTCCACTGACTCCCTCCCAGCGGTTCACCCAGCTGAACAAGCCCGTGGGGCTCTCGAAGAAGCGCCCGCAGCGCGCCCTCACGGAGCCCAAGCACAAGACGGGCGGCCGCAACGCGTACGGCCGGCTCACCTCGCGGCGCATGGGCGGGGGCCACAAGCAGCTGTACCGGATCATCGACTTCAAGCGCGACATCCTGGACATCCCCGCGACGGTCGAGGCGATCGAGTACGACCCCAACCGGTCGGCCCACATCGCGCTCGTCGCGTACACGAACGGCGTCAAGCGCTACATCCCGGCGCCCGACGGCCTGAAGGCGGGCGACAGGATCTTCTCGTCAAACGCGGCGACGACGAACGACTTCACGGCCGGCAACAGCTTCCCCCTGAGCGCCATTCCGCCGTCCACCCGGGTCCACTGCGTGGAGATGGTGCCCGGCAAGGGCGCCCAGATGGGCCGCTCGGCCGGCGTGAGCATAGAGCTCGTGACGATCGAGAACGGCCAGGCCCAGCTGAAGTTGCCCTCCGGCGAGATCCGGCTGGTGAACGCAAAGTGCCGCGCGACCATCGGCGTCGTCGGCAACGGCGACCAGGCCAACGCCTCGCTCGGCAAGGCGGGGCGCAACCGCTGGCTCGGGCGCCGGCCCCGCGTGCGCGGCGTGGCGATGAACCCCGTCGACCACCCGAACGGCGGCGGCCAGGGCAAGTCGAAGGGCGGCGGCGGCCGCCAGCAGATCGTCTCCCCGTGGGGCCAGCTCGCCAAGGGGTTCCCGACCCGCCGGCGCACCCTCCTGTCCAGCAATTTCATCCTCATGCGCCACAACGGCCGGCCGCCGCGCGGCAAGAAGTAACCCCTCCCGACCCGCACCATGGCACGTTCCATCAAGAAAGGCTTCTTCGTCGACTACCACCTGCTCGAGAAGATCGAGAAGGCGGTCAAGGCCGGCGCGCGCAAACCGATCCAGACGTGGTCGCGCCGCTCGACCATCACGCCGGACTTCATCGGCCACACCTTCAACGTCCACAACGGCAAGCTGTTCATCCCCGTGTACGTCACGGAGAACATGGTCGGCCACAAGCTCGGCGAGTTCGCCCCCACCCGGGTCTTCAAGGCCCACGGCGGAATGACCCGCAAGGAAATCTGAGGAGGCCCGCACCATGGAAGTACAAGCTCTCACACGCAACGCCCGCATGTCGCCGAAGAAGGTGCGCGAGGTCGCCCGCACGATCCAGGGGCGCCGAGCCAACGACGCCGTGGAATACCTGACGCTTATCCCGCGCAAGTCGGCGCGCCTGATCGTCAAGACGCTCAAGAGCGCCATCGCGAACGCGGAGAACAACAACAACCTCGCGTCGGACACCCTGACGGTGAAGCGCGCCCTGGTCGAGAACGGGCCGGTCCTCAAGCGCTTCAAGGCGGGCCCCAAGGGCTCCGCGATGCCCCGGCGCAAGAAGATGTCGCACATCCGCATCGTCCTCTCGGACGGCAACACCAACCCAGCCTAATCCATGGGCCAGAAAACAAATCCTATCGGCTTCCGACTGGCCGTCCGGCGCGACTGGCAGTCCCGCTGGTTCGCGAGCAAGAAGGAGTTCCCGAAGCTCCTTCTCGAGGACCACCTGATCCGCACGACCCTGATGGAGAAGCTCAAGCAGGCCTCCGTGCCGCGCATCTTCATCGAGCGCGCGTCCAACCGCGTCCGCGTCAAGATCTACACCGCCCGGCCCGGCATCGTCATCGGGCGCAAGGGACAGGAGGTCGAGAACATCAAGGCCCAGCTCATCAAGCTGACGGGCAAGGAGATCCTGCTCGACATCCAGGAGGTCAAGAAGCCCGAGATCGAGGCCCAGCTCGTCGCGGAAAACGTCGCCCTCCAGCTCGAGCGCAGGATCACCTTCCGGCGGGCCATGAAGAAGTCGGTCGAGATGGCGATGGCGCTCGGAGCCGAGGGCATCAAGATCCAGTGCTCGGGCCGCCTCGGCGGCGCCGACATCGCGCGCCGCGAATGGCAGCGCAAGGGCCGGGTTCCGCTCCACACCCTGCGCGAGAACATCGACTACGGATTCTCCGAGGCCCAGACCGTGTACGGCAAGATCGGCGTCAAGTGCTGGATCTGCAAGAAGGAGGCCGACGCCGCCTGAGGGCCGCGTCCGCAGAGACACGCTTAAACCCAGGAGAAGATTCACATGGCCCTCGCCCCCGCATTCACCAAGTACCGCAAGTCGCAGAAGGGCTCCCGCGCGGGCAACGCCAAGCGCGGCAACACGCTCGTGTTCGGTGAATTCGGGCTGCAGTCGCTCACCCGCGGCCCGCTTAGCGGCCAGCAGATCGAGGCCGCCCGCGTGACGATCTCGCGCCACCTCAAGCGCAAGGGCAAGCTCTGGATCCGCGTCTTCCCCCACAAGCCCATCACGAAGAAGCCCGCCGAGGTGCGCATGGGCCAGGGCAAGGGCCCGGTCGAGTACTACGTGGCCGTCATCAAGCCGGGCGCCGTCCTCTTCGAGCTCGGTGGCGTGCCCGTCAGGATCGCGAAGGAGGCCTTTCGCCTTGCGGACGCGAAGCTTCCCTTCCACTGCCGCTTCATCGTCCGGGAGGGAACCGCGCTCTGACGCGCAAAGCCGGACGCCGAACAGACATGACACCCAAGGAAATACGGGACCTTTCCCCGACCGAGATAACCTCCAAGATCCGCGAGGTCCGCGAATCGCTCCTCCAGCTGCGCCTGCGAAGGCAGACGGGGCAGGTCGAGAAGACCCATGAGATGCGCTCGCTCCGCAAGGACGTGGCCCGCCTCGAAACCGTGCTGCACCAGAAGAACACAGCGGCGCCCGCAGCCTCCTAGCGCCCCCAGGGGACCAAGAACCCGCATCCCACGCCATGTCCACCGCCACTCCCGACTCCCGCAACACCCGCAAGGCCCTCATCGGCTTCGTCACGAGCCGCTCGGGCGACAAGTCCATCAAGGTGACGATACCTTACAAGACGCCCCATCCGCGCTACCACAAGGTCATCAACAGCAAGACGGTCGTCCACGCGCACGACGAGAAGAACGAGACGAAGGTCGGCGACAAGGTCGAGATCATGGAGACGCGCCCGCTCAGCAGGCTCAAGCGGTGGCGCATCGTCACCGTCGTGGAGCGGACGGCCGGCGCGGCCGCCGAGGCCATCTCGGAGAAGGACGTGGCCGAGACCGTCCCGACAAAGACAACCCGCAGCGGGGCCAACGCGCCGGCGGCCGCCGCCCCCATCCCGAGCTCGCCCGAGGCCGGCGCCTGATCCCGGGCCGCCCGAGCCAGACAAACCCCCCCAACCAGGTCCCGCCATGATCCAACTGCGCTCCATTCTCGAAGTCGCCGACAACACCGGCGCCCGCAAGGCGGCCATGATCAGCCGCAAGGGACAGAACACCGACACGGCCGCCGTGGGCGACATCGTGACGGTCCACATCAAGGAGAGCACGACCGACGCAACCGTGAAGAAGGGCGAGGTCGCAAAGGCCGTCGTCGTGCGCACGAAGGCCCCCGTGCGCCGCCCCGACGGCAGCTACCTGCGCTTCGACAGCAACGCCATCGTCATCCTCGGCCCGGACGGCAACCCGAGGGGCACCCGCATCTTCGGGCCCGTCGCGCGCGAGCTGCGCGCGAAGAACTTCATGAAGATCATCTCTCTCGCGCCGGAGGTTCTCTGACCATGCAACGATTCCACGTCAAACGCGGCGACCCGGTCGTCGTCATCTCGGGCTCCCACCGGGGCAAGGAGGGCAAGATCCTCGAGGTGCTGCCGGCGAAGAGCCGCGCCCGCGTCGAGGGCGTCGCCATGATGAAGCGCCACATGAAGAAGTCCCAGGAGCACCCGCAGGGCGCCATCGTCGAGCGCGAGGGCTCCGTGCACATCTCGAACCTGATGCTCAAGTCGGTCTATGACGCGAGCAAGCGCAGGAAGGCCCAATAACATGAGGACCGTCCCCACACTGAAGAAACTCTACACCGAGCAGGTGTTCCCGGAGCTCGTCAGGCTCCGCGGCTACAAGAACAAGCACGAGGTCCCCAAGCTCGTTAAGATAAACCTCAACACGGGCATCGACGCCGAGGCCGACAAGAACCACATCGCCGACGTCAAGCGCGACATGGGCCTGATCGCCGGCCAGAAGCCGGTCCTCAGCAAGACCCGCAAGGCCATTTCGAACTTCAAGCTGAAGGAGGGCCAGATCACCGGATGCCATGTCACGCTGCGGGGCGACCGGATGTGGGAGTTCCTCTACGCGCTCCTGGCGGTCGCGCTGCCGACGATCCGCGACTTCCGGGGCGTCTCCCCGAAGCTCGACGGCCAGGGCAACTACAACCTGGGGATCACCGATTTCACCATCTTCCCGGAAATCTCGGTCGAGCACGTCAAGAAGGGAATGGGCCTCGACATCACAATCGTCACCACCGCCGGGACCGACGACGAGGGGCGGGACCTGCTCCGGCTCCTCGGCATGCCATTCCGCCGCATCGAAACCAAGACAGCCACCGCCGCCTGACCCAGACAGAGCCATGCCGAAGACCTCCGAAATCCAACGCAACGAGAAGCGCAAGCGGCTTGTCGAGAAGTACGCCAAGGTCCGCGCCGAGCTGAAGGCGGTCCTCGCCAATCCCGCGACGACCGACGTCCAGTTCTTCGCCGCGCAGACGAAGCTGCAGAAGCTGCCCAAGAACTCCTCCAAGATCCGCATCCGCAACCGGTGCTCGATGAGCGGGCGGCCGCGCGGCTACAAGCGCAAGTTCGGCGTGTCGCGCATCCAGTTCCGCGAGCTCGCCCTGTCGGGCAAGATCCCCGGCGTAATCAAATCATCCTGGTGAACCGCCCGGCGCGCGGGAGTCGGATATGACCCGCGCCGCCCAAAAAAACCCACAACATCCGCCATGACCGACCCGATCAGCGACTTTCTGACGCGCCTGCGCAATGCGAGCAAGGCCCGCCTCCCGGAATGCCCAGTCCCGCACTCGAAGATCAAGGAGGGCATCGCCGCGATTCTGAAGGCGGAGGGCTTCGTCTCCGACTACTCGGAGGGCGTCGACGCGCAGGGCCACAAGACTCTCGTCGTCAAGATGAAGTACGTTGACGGCACGCCCGCCATAAGCGGGCTGAACCGGGCCTCGACGCCCGGCCGCCGCCTCTATTTCGGCTACACCGACATCCCGCGGGTCCTCAACGGCCTCGGGATAAGCATCGTCTCGACCTCCAGGGGCCTGATGAAGGACGCCGACTGCCGCCGCAACAAGGCGGGCGGCGAACTCATCTGCAACGTCTGGTAAGGAGCCACCCAACATGAGCCGCATCGGCAAGCAACCCGTTCCCATCCCCGAGAAGGTCAGTGTCGACATCAAGGACACCACCGTCTCCGTCGAGGGGCCCAGGGGCAAGGTCCAGAAGACATTCGCGCCCGTCGTCACGATCACCATCACCGAGAAGAAGGTGGTCGTCGCGCCCATCGGGGACTCGCGCTTCGCCAACGCGATGTACGGCACGGCCCGCTCGATCATCGCGGGCATGGTGAAGGGCGTCACCGCCGGCTACTCCAAGGACCTCGAGATCCAGGGGGTCGGATTCAAGGCCAACCTCAAGGGCAAGCAGCTCGACCTGTCGCTCGGCTACTCGCATCCGCTCCTCATGGACATCCCGGACGGCATAAAGATCACCGTCACGGACGGCACCAAGCTCAAGGTCGAGGGCTGCGACAAGCAGCTCGTCGGCGCGGTCACCGCCGAGATCCGCAGCTACTATCCGCCCGAGCCCTACAAGGGCAAGGGCGTCCGCATCGTCGGCGAGCGCGTCCGGCGCAAGGAAGGCAAGACCGTCGCTTAACGCCCATGAACACCATTCACAAGTCCTTGCTCCTGCAGAAGCGCCGCTGGAGGATCCGCAAGAAGGTCGCCGGCACCTCCGTCCGCCCCAGGCTGAGCATCAGATTCAGCGCGAAGAACATCTACGCGCAGGCCATCGACGACGACGCGGGCGCCACGCTCGTGTTCCTTTCGAGCCTCGACCCGGAGCTGCGCAAGAAGAAGCTCGGCGCAAACATAGCGGGAGCGAAGGTGCTCGGCACCGCGTTCGCCGAGAAGGCGAAGGCGGCGGGCCTGTCCGCCGTGGTCTTCGACCGCAGCGGCGCCCGCTACCACGGCAAGGTGAAGGTCTTCGCGGACGCAGCCCGCGCGGGCGGCCTTGTATTCTAAACCAAAGCCCATGAGCAACGACTCCGCCTCCACGGCCGACCCGGCCGCCGCCGCAGCCCCAGAAATCGCCGCGGCGCCAGCGCCGGTCCAGGCGCCGGCACCAACGCCGGCACCAGCGCCGGCACCAGCTTCCACGCCCTATTCCAACCGCCCGCCGCGCCGCGACTCCCAGCGCGGGCCCCGCCGCGACAACCGCTCGCGCGACCAGGTCCAGAACACGGGCGACGGCCCGGCGATGATCGAGAAGGTCGTCTTCATCAACCGCTGCGCCAAGGTGGTGAAGGGCGGCCGCCGGTTCAGCTTCGCGGCCCTGACGGTCGTCGGCGACCAGAAGGGCAACATCGGCGTCGGCTACGGCAAGGCGAACGAGGTGCCCGATGCCATCAAGAAGAGCACCGAGCACGCCAAGAAGCGGCTCATTCACGTGAAGCTCAAGGGCGAGACGATCCCGCACGACGTCATCGGCGAATTCGACGGCGGAAGGGTGCTGCTCAAGCCCGCCTCGCCGGGAACTGGACTCATCGCGGGGGGCGGCGTGCGCGCGGTGCTCGAGGCGGCCGGCGTCAAGAACGTGCTCACGAAGTCGATGGGGTCGAAGAACCACATCGCCGTCGTGAACGCCACGGTCGACGCCCTCATGAAGCTCCGGCTCGCGGAGGACTTCGCCATACTGCGCAGGGCCTAGGCAAGAAATCCGAGTCCCCCCCGCGCCAGGACGCGGGGTGGGGCGACTCCCGAGGAATATCCAATGAAACTCCACGAATTGAAGAACGTCGCCGGCGCCATCCACCGGAAGAAGCGCGTGGGCTGCGGCGAAGGCGGCGGCCACGGCAAGACCAGCGGCCGCGGCGGCAAGGGCCAGACCGCCCGCTCGGGCTCGAGCATGCGCCCCGGCTTCGAGGGCGGCCAGATGCCCCTCTACCGCAGGCTTCCCCACAGGGGCTTCAACAACGCCAACTTCCGCTCCGAGATCGCGGTCGTCAACCTGCGCGACCTCGGCCGGCTGGGCGCCGACGTCACCCAGGTCAACGCGGCGCTCCTCGCCAGGGAGGGCCTCATCCGCTCCGGCGAGGTGACGGTCAAGGTGCTGGGCGACGGGGAGATCACCCGCGCGCTGGAGATCACCGCCGCCCGGTTCTCCGGCTCGGCCAAGGCCAAGATAGAGAAGGCCGGAGGCAAGGCGATCGTCGGCTAAGGTCCACCCTCCCATGTTCTCCGCCTTCGCCAACTCGCTGAAGATACCCGAGCTCCGCTCGAGGATATTCTACACGCTTGCGATGCTTTTCGTGGCGCGCGTTGGCGCCGCGATCCCTCTGCCAGGCATCGATCCGCACCCGCTGCAGGAGTTCTTCCAGGCGCAGTCCGGGGGGAACGGGGCCGGAGGGGCTATCGTCGGCCTCTACAACATGTTCACCGGCGGCGCGCTCCTTAAGGGGGCCGTCTGCTCGCTCGGCATCATGCCCTACATCAGCGCCTCGATCATATTCCAGCTGATGACCGCGGTCGTGCCCATGCTGAGCCGGCTCCAGCAGGAGGGCGACGTGGGCCGCCAGAAGCTCACCCAGTACACGCGCTACGCCACCGTCCTGATCTGCGTCATCCAGGGCACGCTCACGATCCTGGCCCTCGAGAACCCCGCCCGCCTCTTCCCCGGCTATGACGTCGGCCAGTACGGCAACATCGTCATCGTAAACAAGCTCTCGTTCCTCGTCACATCGGTCATATACCTCACGGCCGGCACGATGCTGATGATGTGGCTCGGCGAGCAGATCACCCAGCGCGGAATAGGCAACGGCGTCTCGCTTCTGATCACGGTCGGCATCCTCGCGACCCTCCCGGGGGCGGCGGCCCAGACCTACCAGTTCTTCTTCGGGCCGGTCGGCACGAACGCCGGCCACGGCCTGCCTCTCGGGCTCCTCATGATCGTGCTCTTCTTCCTGGTCACCATGGGGATCATCCTGGTGGTCCAGGGGCAGCGAAAGGTCCCCGTCCAGTACGCGAAGCGCGTCGTGGGCAACAAGGTCATGGGCGGCCAGAGCTCCTTCCTGCCGCTGAAGGTCAACTACTCGGGCGTCATGCCCGTCATCTTCGCGAGCGCGATCCTGCTCTTCCCGCAGCAGATCATGTCGCAGCTGGGGGCCGCGTTCAACCTGCGGTTCCTGAGCGAGTTCGCGCAGAACCTCCTGCGCGGCCACTGGACGTACTACACGGGCAACGGCCTTCTCATCCTCTTCTTCAGCTACTTCTGGGTCTCGGTCATGTTCAAGCCGATCCAGATCGCCGACGACCTGAAGAAATACGGCGGCTACATCCCCGGCGTCCGCCCGGGCGAGCCGACGGCGCAGTTCCTCGACTTCATCATGACCCGGCTCACGCTGGCGGGCGCGATCTTCCTGACGATCATCGCCGTCATGCCCGACGTGCTCCTCTTCGAGCTCAACGTGCCCATGCGGATCGCCTACTTCTTCGGCGGCACGGGGATGCTGATCACGGTGGGAGTGATCCTGGACACGATGCGCCAGATCGAGACCTTCCTTCTGCAGCGCCATTACGACGGGTTCCTGAAGAGGGGCCGCATCCACGCCCGCAGCGTCAGCGGCGGGCGGGCGGGCGCCATGGGCGACGCCCTGGACATGAAGGCCGTGGGCAAGCTCTGCTTCGCGCTCGGGTCGATCTTCCTGTTCGGGATCGTCGCCTGGGCGGTGCGCAGGTGGGGCCATTGATGGGCCTCGTTTGCTCTTTACAAGGGTCCGAATGGACGGAATAATTGACCCCTTTTCCCGATTGGGCGCTCCCGCCCGAACGAAACTCCTTCTGCTCGGTTCGATTGATTTTCGCGGGGAAGAAATGGTCGACCGGGCCCGTTCTTTGCAGATAGAGCACGTCTCTCCCGCCAAACTCGCACGGCGGGGGATTTCGCGGCCCCCCGGCTCTGCCGATGGGGACGAAGCCTCCACGATGGCGCTTCTGCGCCGCTGGTTCTTCTCGCGCAAACCTGATGCGGGATTCGTCCTCACGGACTTCCCGGCTACGCTGCTCCAGGCTAAAGTGTTCGACGAATGGCTCGACGCCCGCGGCGAGGAAATCGACGCGGCGGTCGCCGGATCCGGCGCCGCCGGGCCCGTCGTCGGACACTACCGCACACTCGGCCTCCTCCTTGCGGAGGCCGGCGCCGTCCGATGATCCCCGTAAAGGACAGGGAGGGGATCCAGCGGATGCGCGACGTGTGCGCCATTGCCGCCGCGGTGCTTGACTCGCTCAAGCCCCTCGTGCGGCCCGGCGTCACGACAATGGACTTGGAGGAGGCTGGTCGCGCTGAGATAGCGCGCCTGGGCGCGCGAAGCGCCTGCTACGGATACCGGCACGGCACGCGCCCCTATCCGGCGCACACCTGCATCTCGGTGAACGAGGAGGTCGTCCACGGAATCCCGTCGTTCAAGCGCGTTCTGCGCGAGGGTGACATCGTGTCGCTCGACATCGTCCTCGAACACAACGGCTACATAGGCGACAACGCCTACACCGTGCCCGTCCTGCCCGTGGCCCCCGAGGTGGCGAGGCTCCTCAGCGTGACCCGCGAGGCGCTCGCCCTCGGAATCCGCGCCGCGCAGGTCGGCAACCGAGTAGGCGACATCTCGAGCACCATCCAGACCTTCGTCGAGCGGAACGGCTTCAGCGTCGTGCGCGACATGGTCGGCCACGGTGTCGGAGTCGCGATGCACGAACCCCCCGAGATCCCGAATTTCGGAAGGCGCGGGACGGGCGACAAGATAAGGCCCGGGATGACCTTCGCCATCGAGCCGATGGTCAACCTCGGCGGATACGCCACCCGGATGCTTCCAGACGGCTGGACCATCGTGGCGGCGGACGGCTCGCCCTCGGCGCACTTCGAACACACCGTGCTCATGACAGAGAAGGGGCCCGAGATCCTCACGATCCCGGGGCTCGTCCCCGCCAGGTCGGCCTGATGGCCCTCCGCTTCAAACAATTCGTCAACCACAAGTCTCCTCAACCCTAACAAAATGCCTCGTCTCCTCGGCGTAGAAATTCCCGCAAAAAAGAAGGTCGCGTACTCGCTCCGCTATATCTACGGCGTGGGCCCGGCCCGCGCGGACGTCGTCGTGAAGGAAGCCGGCCTCAAGCCCGAGATGCGGGCCCAGGACCTGACGGAGGAGCAGCTCAACAAGATCCTCCACGTGATCACGGAGCACAAGTGGGTCGTCGAGGGCGACCTGCGCCGCGACATTGCAGGCAACCTGAAGCGGCTGCAGGCGATCAACTGCTACCGCGGGATCCGCCACCGCAAGGGGCTGCCCGTCCGGGGCCAGCGCACCAGCACGAACGCCCGCACCCGCAAGGGACCGCGCAAGACGATCGGCGTCACCAAGGTCAAAGAATAACCCACTTAAGCCATGGCCGAAGAAAAGAACGCGCCCAAGAAGGAGAAGGCCCCCAAGGGCCCGAAGGCCCCCAAGCCCGCCGGCGGGCCCGACGGCGCCGCCCCGGCGGCCGCCCCCGGCGCCCCTGCCGCGCATGCCGCCCCTGCCGCGCCCGCCGCCCCGGCGGCCCCGTCCCCGGACGCCAAGCCGACGGAGCTTGTCGGCGGCGTCGCCAAGCAGCCGACCGCCGAGGATCTCCTCAAGGAGGAGCTGGGAGCGGTCAAGGTCCGCAAGGCCAAGGGCTCGAAGAACGTCATCTCGGGCTTCGCAAACGTCCTCGCCTCCTTCAACAACACGATCGTCTCGATTACCGACCCCAAGGGGCAGGTGATCGCTTGGTCGAGCGCGGGCAAGTGCAACTTCCGCGGATCGCGCAAGTCCACGGCGTACGCGGCGCAGATTGTCGCCCAGGACGCGGCCCGCAACGCCATGTCCCACGGCCTGAAGGACGTGGTCATCCGCGTCTCCGGCCCCGGCCTCGGGCGCGACAGCGCGATCCGGGCCCTCCAGGCGATCGGCCTTGAGATCACCTCGATCGTGGACGTCACGCCCATCCCGCACAACGGCTGCAGGCCCCGCAAGCGCCGCCGCGTGTGATGGACACGCTCACCACGCCCTAACCCTCCTCACTCTAAGAACAATGGCTCGCTACATAGGACCCTCAACCCGCATCAGCCGGCGCTTCGGCCAGCTCTTGATCGGCTCCGCCAAGGCGCTCGAGCGCCGCAACTACCCGCCCGGGCAGCACGGGCCGAAGTCCCGCCGCAAGTCGTCGGAGTACGCGGTCGGCCTCAACGAGAAGCAGAAGCTGCGCTACATGTACGGCCTGCTCGAGAGGCAGTTCCGCCGGGTGTTCGAGATCGCCAAGCGCGAGCGCGGCGTCACGGGCGAGCGCTTTCTCCAGCTCCTCGACACGCGCCTCGACAGCGTCATCTACCTTCTCGGCCTGGCGAAGAGCCGCGCCGCGGCGCGCCAGTTCGTGAACCACGGGCACATCCGGGTGAACGGGCGCAAGGTCGACATCGCCAGCTACAACGTGCAGCCCGGCGACGAGATCGACGTGCGCAACGCGCCCGCCTCGCGCCAGATGGCCACCCGCAACCTCGAGGAGAACCGGATCCGGACTGTCCCGGGCTGGCTTTCGCTCAACGCCGAGCAGTTCAAGGCAGGCGTCGTGCGCCTCCCGAAGCGCGACGAGATGGACCAGAACATCAACGAGCAGCTGATCGTCGAGTTCTACTCGCGCTTCTGATCGCCCGATCCACCAACCCATTCACAACCCAGTAAACAGAGTTCACGCCATGCCAAAACGTCTAGGAAAATTCGAACTCCCCTCAAAACTCACCAAGGTGGAGGACGGCGCGACGCCGACCTACGCCAAATTCATAGCCGAGCCCTTCGAAGCGGGCTACGGCCACACCGTGGGCAACTCGCTGCGCCGGGTGCTCCTGAGCTCGATCGAGGGTGCCGCGATCTCGTCCATCAAGATCGAGGGGGTGAACCACGAGTTCCAGAGCATCGACGGCGTCGTGGAGGACGTGACCGAGATCGTCCTCAACCTCAAGAAGGTGCTGATCATCTCGCACAAGCGCGAAACCATCTCGCTCGGGATTAAGGCGTCGAAGGCCGGCGCGGTCACGGCGGCCGACATCCAGGCCGACGCGAACATCCAGATCGTCAACCCGGACCAGGTCATCTGCACGCTCGACAGCAAGCGCTCGTTCGAGGCCGAGATCGAGATCAAGACGGGCCGCGGGTACTGCCCGGGCGAGCAGAACAAGAAGGAGGAGCAGCCCATCGGGGTGATCCCGATCGACTCGCTCTTCTCGCCGGTCAGGCTCGTGAAGTACGCCGTTGAGAACACGCGCGTCGGCCAGATCACCGACTACGACAAGCTGATCCTCGAGATCTGGACGGACGGGCGCATATCGCCGGACGACGCCCTCAAGCAGGCCGCGTCGATCCTCAACCACCACCTGGACGTCTTTGACCGCGTCAGCGAGGAGGCCTACGAGTTCGAGAGCCAGCAGAGCGAGGTCAGCGAGGAGCAGAACAAGCTCCGCAAGCTCCTCAACATGTCGGTGAACGAGATCGAGCTTTCAGTCCGAGCCGCAAACTGCCTGAACAACGCGAACATCACCACGGTCGGCGAGCTCGCCATGAAGACCGAGCAGGAGATGCTCAAGTACCGCAACTTCGGCAAGAAGTCGCTGAACGAGATCAAGGAGAAGCTCGAGGCCCTCGGGCTCTCGCTCGGCATGAAGTTCGACGAGCGCCTTCTTGACGCGAAGAAGGAAGCCTGATCCATGCGCCATCTCAAACACCACGCGTCCCTGGGCGTCACCCGCGAGCATCGCGAGGCGATGATGTCGAACCTCGCCGTGGCGCTCATCACCCACGGGCGGATACAGACCACCCTGGCGAAGGCCAGGGCCCTGCGCCCGTTCATCGAGAAGGTGATAACCAAGGCGAAGCACGCCGCGGGCAAGGCCGAGAGAAAGGACGCCGTCCACCTGCGCCGGCTCGCCCTGCGCGACGTCCGCGACGAGGGCGCCGTGACGCTCCTGTTCAACGACAAGTACAAGGAGTTCGAGAACCGCGCCGGCGGCTACACCCGCATCTACAAGCTCGGCCCCCAGCGCCAGAACGACGCCGCCGAGATGGCGCTGATCGAGTTCGTTAAGGCGGAGGACACCGGCTACAAGAAGTCGAAGGGCAAGAGGCCGTCCTCCAAGAGGCGCAGGTCAAAGCCCGCGGCGGCCGAGCCCGCCGCGGAACCCGCTCCCGAGAAGGCCCCGGAGCCGGCCCCCGCCGACGCGAAGCCCGAGGCGCCCGGGGGGGCGGCCAAGAGCTGAGCGGGCGCGGGGCCCGCCTTTGCGCGCCGGGGTTTACGTCCGGCGCGTTTCTTGTTAGGGTTTCGGCCCGATGTTCGAGTTCTCCGCCGCCGTCACCGTGTACTGCGTGGCCGTCGCAGCGACGTTCCTGTCGCTCTGGCTGTTCTACGACCGGCGCGACCACATGCGCTTCGAGCGCGAGCGCCGCAGGACGACCTTCCACTGCATCCGCTGCGACCGGCTCTACACGGCGCCCGAGGGAACCGAGCTTTGCAAGTGCCCGAGGTGCGGGCATGAGAACATGAGGCTGCGATTCTAGAGGGGGCCCCGGGGACGGGCGCCGCTGGGCGGCCCAGGCCCCTTCCTGCCAGCGGCCCACAATCGCACTTGCCGTCGGCCATGGAGCGGGGTTCTTCTTCCCCCTTTCCCCTTCAAGGTCCGCACATGCCGCAAACCATCGCCGTCCTCGATTTCGGCTCGCAGTACACCCAGGTCATCGCGCGCCGGATTCGCGAATGCCAGGTCTTCTCCAAGATCTACCATTTCTCGACGCCTGCGCAGAAGCTGCGGTCGGAGGGCGTGATCGGGATCGTCCTCTCCGGGGGACCGAGCTCGGTCTTCTCCCCGGACGCGCCGATCCCGGACCGCCGGATCTTCGAGATCGGCGTGCCCGTCCTCGGGATCTGCTACGGGATCCAGCTCATGGGCCACCTGCTCGGAGGGAGGGTCGCAAGGGGGGACCGCCGCGAGTACGGGCACGGGGTGCTCAATGTGCGCGGGCGCAGCCGGCTCTTCGCCGGGCTGCCGAGGAGGCTGCGGGTGTGGAATTCGCACGGCGACAAGCTGATGAAGCTGCCGCCCGGATTCACGGCGATCGGCAGGACGGAGAACTCGCCGTTCGCCGCGATCGAGGACTCACGGCGGGGCTTCTACGGCATACAGTTCCACCCCGAGGTCTTCCACACCGAGCGCGGGAGCGACGTGCTCAGGAACTTCCTCTCTGGTGTCTGCCACGCCAGACAGGACTGGACGACAAAGGACTTCATCGAGCACGCGGTGGCCGAGATCCGATCGGCCGTCGGCGGGTCGCGCGTCATACTCGGGCTGTCGGGGGGCGTCGACTCCTCGGTCGCGGCCGCGCTGATCCACAGGGCCGTCGGCCGCCAGCTCACCTGCGTGTTCGTCGACAACGGGCTGCTGCGAAAGGGGGAGCGCGAGTCGGTCGAGCTGCTCTACAAGAGGAACTTCAAGATCGACCTCCGGGTCGTCGACGCCTCGGCGGTCTTTCTGCGGCGCCTGAAGGGGGTCGGGGAGCCCGAGAAGAAGCGAAAGATAATCGGCAAGACGTTCATCGAGGTCTTTGAGAAGTCGCTCAAGAAGATCGGGCACGCCGATTTCCTCGCCCAGGGGACGCTCTATCCCGACGTCATCGAGAGCGTCACGATCGGCGACAATCCGGCCGCACTGATCAAGTCCCACCACAACGTGGGGGGCCTGCCGGCGCGGATGAGGCTGAAGCTCATCGAGCCGCTGCGGGAGCTCTTCAAGGACGAGGTACGCCGGGTCGGAGGCGCGCTCGGCCTGCCCCGCGAGGTCGTCTGGCGCCAGCCGTTCCCCGGGCCCGGACTCGGGGTCCGGGTCATCGGCCCCATCACTCCAAGCAACCTCGGCGTCCTCCGGTCGGCCGACGTGATCCTCCAGGAGGAGATGATGTCCAGCGGCTGGTACTGGAAGGTGTGGCAGTCGTTCTGCGTCTTCCTGCCCGTCAAGTCGGTCGGCGTGGTGGGCGACGAGCGCAACTACGCATATGTGATCGCGCTCCGGATCGTCGAGAGCACGGACGCGATGACGGCGGACTGGACGCGGCTCCCCTACGACCTCCTCCAGAAGATATCCGGAAGGATCACGAACGAGGTGAGGGGCGTCTCGCGGGTCGTGCTCGACGTAAGTTCAAAGCCCCCGGCGACCATCGAGTGGGAGTGATTTTTCTTCGACCTTGCGGCGGATTTGGGTGTCATTGAGGGCATGTCGAAGTGGTCGCACAGGATTCTCGCATGCGCGGGCGCCCTCCTCGCGTGCGCCGCGGCGCGCGCCGAGCCCGCCGTGGTCGGGCTTGCGAGGGCCTACCTCGGCCCGGATTCCACGCTGGACGCCATCACGTCGATCCATTTCGTCGGCAACCTCGAGCGGGTGGACCCCGACCATGCGGACAAGGGGACGATACGCGGGACGATCGACCTTGTCTTCGCCAAGCCGCTGCGCCAGCGCCAGTTGGTGCGCCTGCATGACGCGACGGAAACGACCGTCCTCGACGGCTACGACGCCTGGGACCTCCTGCAGGACAACGCCGACCCTGCGAAGCATGTCCTGACGTGGATGGGCGCGGCCGACATCAAGGCGATCAGGGCGAGCACGTGGGAGAACCTGTACTTCTTCCGCCCCGGCAGAAGCGAGGTCGCGGTCGAGGACAAGGGGCCCGCGACCGTCGATGGCGTGGCCTGCGAGCGCGTGGACTTCGTCCATGGGCCGGCGATTGTCTTCGAGCGCTACTTCGACCGGGACACCGGACGCCTTGTGTCCACGTCGAGGGGGCCGGAGACCCTGCGCGAGAGCGGCGAGATCCGCGCCAATGGCATCCGGTTCCCCAAGACGGTGGTCAGCGTCCAGAAGACCGCCTCCGGGAGGGATCTCGTCTCGACCGTCGTCTTTGACAGCGTCGCGCTCAACGAGCCGGTGGGACCCGACGTGTTTGCCGCTCCGAGCCTTGCCCCTACCAAGGCCCCCCAGGCCGCGGCCGGCGCGCAGGTGAAGTAGGCCGTGCGCACGCTCTCATTCGCGTCGAAGCAGTTCGACTCCGACCTTGCCGTCTTCAGCGGCCGCGCGGCGGTATCGCGGGAGGTGTCGGGTTCGGTCGCGGCAATCCTGTCCGACGTCCGCGCGAGGGGCGACGCGGCGGTCGCGCACTATGCGCTCAGGTTTGACGGCGCGAGGTTGGCGCCCCGGCAGTTCCGCGTGGGGCGCGCCGAGATCAAAGGGGCCGCGCGGCGGCTCCCGGCCGAGCGGCGCGCGGCGCTCGCTGCGGCGCGCGCCGCGATCGAGGACTTCAACCGGAGGGCGCTGCCCGCGGACTGGACGGCGCGAAACGGCCACGGCGCCAGCGTCGGGGAGAAGTTCGACGCCATCCGCCGCGTCGGCATCTACGTGCCGGGCGGCGAGGTGCCGCTTGTCTCGACCGTGCTCATGACCGCCACCCTGGCGAGGATCGCCGGCTGCCCGGAGATCGCCGCATTCACGCCATGCGGGGCGGACGCCCGGGTCTCGCCGGACCTGCTCGCGGCCCTGGACTTGGTGGGCGTCGGCGAGGTGTACCGGATCGGCGGCGTCCAGGCGATCGGGGCGATGGCCTACGGGACTCAGACCATCGCCGCCGTGGACAAGATCTTCGGGCCGGGCAACGCCTACGTCTGCGAGGCGAAGCGCCAGGTGTTCGGGACTGTGGGCGTCGACCTTCTGCCCGGGCCCAGCGAACTGATGGTGATAGCCGACGCAAGCGCCCTGCCTGAATACGCCGCCGCCGACCTGCTTGCGCAGGCGGAGCACGGGTCCGGGCTGGAACGGATCTACCTTGTCGCCACCTCGAGGAAGATCATCGGGCGCGTCGCCGCCGAGATGGACAGGCAGCTCGGGGGGCTCACGCGGGCCGACAAGATCCGGCGCGTGCTGGACGAAGGGTTCCTGGCGATCGCGGTGTCGGGCCTTGACCAGGCCGCCGAGGTGGCCGACAAGGTCGCGCCCGAGCACCTGGAACTCCTGGTCCGGGGCGCGGCCGTGCGCCGGCTCGTGGCGTCGGTCTCGACCGCCGGCGCGATCATGATCGGCAACGCGACCCCGACGGCCCTGGGGGACTTCGCAGCCGGGCCGAGCCATGTCCTTCCGACGGGAGGCGCCGGCCGGTTCTCCAGCGGGCTCCGCGTCGCCGATTTCCTGCGGCGCACCAGCGTCGTCTCGTACGACGCCAGGAGCATCCGCCGCGCCGCGCCGACCGTCGCGCAGTTCTCGGCGATGGAGAGTCTGGACGCCCACGGGCGGTCGGTCGCGATCCGGATCCAAGGGGCCCGCTCAAAATGAAGGGGGCCGACACGGGGCGGCTCGGCCTCGCCCACGTCGCGAAGCTCCATGCCTACTCCCCGGGCCTGCAGCCCTCGGGGCCGGGATGGGTCAAGCTGAACACCAACGAATGCCCGTACCCCCCGAGCCCGAGGGTCGCGGAGGCAATCCTTCGCGAGGTCGGCGCCGAGGGCGCCGCGCTCAGGCTCTACCCGGACCCCGCGAGCTCCGCCCTGCGCCTGGCGGTCGCGCGGCTCCACGGGGTGGCCGGGGCGAACGTCTGCATAGGGAACGGCTCGGACGACATCCTGAACCTGCTTGTCCGGTGCTTCTGCGGCCCGGCGGCCGCGGCCGGGTTCACGCTTCCGTGCTATTCGCTCTACCCCGTCCTGGTCGGGATCCAGGACTGCGGCGCCTTCGCGGTCGAGCTGGACCGCGGCATGCGCCTTCCCGTCGAGAGGATCGCGGCATCCGGCGCACGCCTGTTCTTCCTCACCTCGCCCAACGCTCCGACCGGCGTCGGCTTCCCGAGCTCGGACATCTTGCGGATACTCGATTCATTCGGGGGAATTCTCGTGGTGGATGAGGCCTATGCCCCATTTGCCCGGGAGAACGCGGTGGGCCTCCTAGCCGGGCACGCGAACCTCGTGGTTGTGCGGACCCTTTCGAAGGCCTACGCGCTGGCCGGCATACGCGTGGGGTATGCGCTCGCCGACCCAGGCGTGATCGCGCTCGTCGACCGCGTGCGAGACACCTACAACGTGAGCCGGCTGTCGCAGGCCGCCGCGCTGGCCGCGCTGGGCGACCCGGATCACCATCTCCGGGTGGTTTCCAAGATAAAGGCAACTAGGGACTTATATATCAAGATGTGGAGCGAGGGGAGAGGCTGGTTCACCTTTCCGTCGCAGGCGAACTTCATCTGCACGGAGCCGCGGGACAGGGGCGGCCGCGCCGGGCCGGCCGTCGCAAGGCAGGCCTTCGACTTCCTATTCTCGCGCAAGGTGTTGGTGCGCCACTTCCCGAGCGACGCCTTGACCGCCTCGTTCCTGCGGATCAGCGTCGGCAGCGACGACGAGATGCTCGTCGTCGATCACACACTCGAAGCATGGCTAAAGGCACCCCAAAGCGCGTAGCAAGCGTCTCCAGGAAGACCGCCGAGACGGATATCTCGATCGCGCTCGCGATCGACGGCACGGGCCGGTCGAAGATCGGCACCGGCATCGGGTTCTTCGACCACATGCTGGCGCTCTTCGCAAAGCACGGCCTCTTCGACCTGACGGTCAAGGCCAAGGGCGACGTCGATGTCGACTACCACCACACGGTGGAGGATGTCGGCCTCGTCCTCGGGCAGGCCTTCAAGAAGGCGCTGGGCGACAAGGTGGGCATCAAACGCTACGGGTTCTTCATACTGCCGATGGACGAGGCGCTCGCGCGGGTCGCGGTGGACGTCGGCGGGCGGCCCCACCTCGTGTACAGGGTTGAGCCGCCGTCCATGTTCGTGAGGGACTTCAACCTGGTGCTCGTGAAGGAGTTCTGCCGGGCCCTCAGCAACGCGCTTGGCGCGAACCTCCACGTCGAGCTGGTCTACGGGGAGGAGCCCCATCATGTCGCGGAGGCGGTCTTCAAGGCCCTCGGAAAGGCGCTCGACGGCGCCACCCAGATCGAGCCGCGCGCATCGGACCTGCTCCCGAGCACCAAGGGCAGCCTTTGATCCGGCCCCGATGAGCGCGCGCATCGCCGTCATCGACACGGGCATCTGCAACCTGCGCAGCGTCACCAAGGCCCTCGAGGCCGTCGGCGCGGCGCCCATTGTCGTGCGCACTCCGGCCGAGGCCGATGAGTGCGGGTCGGACGCCATGGTCCTTCCCGGGGTGGGGGCCCTTCGGGACTGCGTCCTGTCGCTGCGCTCGTCGGGCCTTGACTCGACGGTCAGGCAGTGGATCGCGCGCGATCTGCCCTTCCTCGGCGTGTGCCTGGGCATGCAGGCCCTCTTCGATTCCTCTGAGGAGGGCGGGGTGAAGGGGCTCGGTATCTTCCCGGGACGGGTGGAACGCTTCAGGCTGGCCCGGCCGCTCAAGATCCCCCACATGGGCTGGAACACCGTGCGCTTTGTCCGGACGGGGACCGCGATCCAGGCGGGCCTGGCGGACGAGGGCGAGTCGTTCTATTTCGTGCACAGCTACCACTGCGTGCCCGACGACCGCGGGCTCATCCTTGCAGAGTGCGACTACGGTCCCCCGTTCGTCGCGGCGATCGCCCGGGGGCGGCTATTCGCGACCCAGTTCCACCCGGAGAAGAGCCAGGCTAGGGGGTTGCAAATCTATCGCAATTTCGCGGCCCTGGCGAAAGCCGAGATAATCTGCCAATAAGGCGCGCGAATTCATCGCGGCATCCCGAACTTTTCTTTGCAAGCGGCTCAATTCTAGCTTGGCTCGGTCAGGCATGCCCCACAACGCCTCATTCAAGCTGGACGACAAGGAATACGCCCTTCCCGTGATGGTGGGCTCGGAGGGGGAGAAGGCGATCGACACCCGTAAGCTGCGGGCTGACACGGGCTTCATCTGCTACGACCAGGGCTACGGGAACACGGGTTCGTGCGTCAGCGCCGTCACCTACCTGGACGGCGAGAATGGCGTCCTGAGGCACCGGGGCATCCCGATCGAGCAGCTGGCCGAGCACAGCGACTTCGTGGAGTCGGCCTACCTCGTCATCTACGGTGAGCTGCCGAACGCCGCCAAGCGGAAGGCCTTCGGGATGCTGCTGAGGCAGAATGCGGCGATCGAGATGCAGATGCAGCGCATCTTCGAGGGGTTCCCGAGGGACGCGCCGCCGATGGCGATGCTCTCCTCGATCTTCGCCTCGCTCGCCGCCCACTACCCCCATCTGGCTACGAACAGCTTCGAGAAGGACCTCGCCAACTTCGACCTGGCCGCCGCGATGGCGATCTCGAAGGTGCGAACGATCGGCGCGATGATATACCGCTACATGAAGGGCCTGCCCTATGTCTTCCCGAAGCAGGACCTGCCCTTCTGCGACAACTTCCTGCACATGATGTTCTCGGAGCCGTACCAGGACTACGTCGCCGAGCCCGAGATCGCGCGCGCGCTCAACCTGCTGCTCCTGCTGCACGTGGACCACGAGCAGAACTGCTCCACCTCGACAGTCCGGACCGTCGGCTCGAGCGCCGCAAACCTCTTCACATCGATCTCGGCCGGCATCTGCGCACTCTCCGGGCCGCTGCACGGCGGAGCGAACGTCTCGGTGATGCAGATGCTCCACGCGATCCACGAGGAGGGCGACGACGGCACGCGGTTCATCGCCGCCGCGAAGCTGGGCTCGAAGGACAGCCGCCTCATGGGGTTCGGCCACCCGGTGTACCGGAACTTCGACCCCAGGGCGAAGATCATCGGAAAGGCGTGCGAGGTCGTCCTCAAGAAGCTGGGCATCAACGACCCCCTGCTCGACATCGCCAGGAGGCTCGAAGAGGCGGCGCTCAAGGACGACTACTTCCTCTCCCGCAAGCTCTATCCGAACGTCGACTTCTACAGCGGAATCATCATGCGGGCGCTCGGCATTCCGACCAGCATGTTCACGGTGATCTTCGCGATCGGGCGGACGCCCGGGTGGATCGCCAACTGGTACGAGGTGGCTGCAACCCCCAAGGGCCGGATCTACCGGCCAAGGCAGGTCTATATCGGGCCGGTGAAGCGGGACTACGTGCCGATGGCGCAGCGCGTCTGAGCGCCCTAGGCCGCCTGCACCGCTCCGGGGCCGCCCGGTGGGCCCGCCCCAACCTGGTTTCGAACACAGCCATGCCAAGCGAGTTCAAGGTTCGCGCGGCGACCACGAGGGACGCGGCGCCCATCGCGACCCTTTCGGGCGGGCTGGGCTACCCCGTCGAGGCGAGGACGGTCCGCGAGCGCCTGCGCAGGATCCTCGCGCGGAACGACCAGCGGGTGGTCGTCGCCGTGCTAGGGCGCGGGGGGATCTGCGGCTGGCTCCAGGCCCACTGCAGCGAGGCTCTGGAGTCCGGATTCCGCGTCGAGATCGTCGGCCTGATCGTCGCGGACGGCATGCGCCGGAGGGGGGTGGGGCGAAGCCTGGTCGCGCAGGCCGAGACGTGGGCAAGGGAGATCTCGGCCGAGACGGTGGTCGTGCGCAGCAACGAAAGGCGCCTCGAGAGCCACGCCTTCTACCCGTCGCTCGGCTACCTGCCGTCCAAGACCCAGGTCGTCTACAGGAAGCGCGCGGAAATATAGGCTCTTTTGAAGGTTGGCCGGGAGGCCGAACTTTGCTTGGATGCGGGGGTGATTCTCCTCGGGGTGAACATCGACCATTGCGCGACGCTGCGCCAGGCCCGCTACCGGGATTCGGCGCAGGGCGTGGGAGGGGCCGTGGAGCCCGATCCGGTCGCGCTGGCCGAGAGGGCGGAGCGGGCCGGGGCGGACGGGATCACGGTGCACTTGAGGGAGGACCGCCGGCATATCCAGGAGAGGGATGTCTGGCGCCTCCGCGAGGCCGTGTCGACGCGGCTCAACCTCGAGATCGCATGCGCCCCGGAGATGGCCGACTTCGCGCTGAAGCTCGGGCCGCAGTCGGTGTGCCTGGTTCCGGAGAACCGCAAGGAGGTCACGACGGAGGGCGGCCTCGACGTCGCCGCGGAGAGGGACCGCGTGAGGGCCTGCATCAAGGCCCTGGGCGCCGGCGGCATCGAAGTCAGCCTTTTCATCGACCCGGACGAGCCCCAGATAGAGCTCTCGGCCAAGCTGGGCGCGGCCGCCGTCGAGCTGCACACGGGCGCCTATGCGAACGCATTCGGCACGCCGCGCCGGGCGCAGGAGTTCCAGCGGCTGAGGCTCGGCGCGGTCCGCGCCCACGACCTCGGGCTGAAGGTGAACGCGGGGCACGGGATAAACTACGTGAACATCGCCGAGGTGAGGACCGTGGCGCACCTTCACGAACTGAACATCGGGCACAGCATCCTCAGCCGGGCGCTGTTCACGGGAATCGACGAGGCCGTCCGCGAGATGAAGGCGCGGATGAACCCGTGAGCCTCCAGTTGCCACCCGGCGGCGTCCTGATCGGCCTCGGCGCGGACGTTATCGAGGTCGCGCGGATCCGCAGGGCCGTGGAGCGCCAGGGCGATCGGTTCCTCGAGAGGGTGTTCACCGACGAGGAGCGCGAGTACTGCTTCAGGATGGCGCATCCGCACAAGCACCTTGCGGCGCGGTTCGCCGCCAAGGAGGCCGTCTCGAAGTGCCTGACGACGGGGATCGGGTCGCACCTCGGCTGGAAGTCGGTCTCGGTGTACCACGGGCCGAGGAGCGAGCCGCTCGTCCGGCTGGATTCGAAGGGGGACGCGCTTCTTGGCGAGGTCGGCGCTACGCGTGTGATCCTGACGCTTTCCCACACCGAGACGGTCGCCGTGGCGGTGGCGGCGCTCGTGCGCGGCTGAGCCCCGGGGAGCCCTTGGATGGACGACGACAATCCATCGGAGCCGGTCCAGAAGAAGCCGTCGCAGGTCCCGTCCTGGGTGACGCTCGGCTTCGTGCTCGGCGCGCTCTCTGTCCTGGCCCTGCCCAGGCGCGCCGCAGTGGAGCCCGCCCCCAAGCCGGCTCGGGAGGCCGCCGCGGAAAGGCCCCCCAAGCCGGCCGCCGCGCCGCGGGTCACCACGATCGAGGCGGTTTTCGCAGCCTGGGACAAGTACGCCGTCTGGAGCAACGACACCACTGAGGTGGCGCTCTGGAATCCGGACACGATGAGCTACTCGGAGTGCTACGAGGTCCTGAGGACCGCCAGCGGCTACTACTTCCGCTCAATTTCCAGGCTGAGCCGGCCCGTCCTCACCCACGGGGTGGTCGACGAGTCGCCCCTCCAGTTCACCGAGACGGCCCGCCAGCGCCAGGAATGGCTCGGCGAGGTGGACCGCGAGAACCTGAAGGCGCTCTCCGAGGCCGCCCGGCAGACGCTCCCTGCCGCGGCGCCGGAGCCGCAGAAATAGCCGGAGGCCCCGCCATGCCCCAGTCCCCCGTTCCCAGCCACCCGGTCCTCTCGCCCGGCGAGGCGCGCGCCCTCGAGGCGGCGCTCTTCGGGGGCGACGAGGGCAGGGAGTGGACGGCGATGAGGCTGGCCGGCCGGTCGGTGGCGACCGCCGCGCTCCTGGATCTCGAGGAGGCCGGCGGTTTCCGGGCGGCCGGCCGCGTCCTTGTCCTGGCCGGCAGGGGCAACAACGCGGGCGACGCGCTCATCGCGGCGCGGGAGATACTGGAAAGGTTCCCAAGGGCGGGCGGGGCCGTCCTCTTCGCGTTCGGCACGAGGAGACTTGGCCCGCTCGCCGCGCGGGCGTGGCAGGAGCTCTGCGACGCCTGCCAGGGCCGCGTGGAGGAGGCCGGGGCGCTCTCGGATGCGTACGACATCTGCATAGACGGGATCTTCGGCCTCCAGTACCGGCCGCCGCTGCCGCCCGAGGCCGCGGCGGCCATCGCGGCGTCTGCGCGGTGCCGGGTGCGGCTCCGCGCGGCGGTCGATATCCCGAGCGGAATCGACGAGCCGGGCGCGTTCCGCGCCGACTTCACCTATGCGACGGGCTCGGTGAAGGCGCCCGTCATCGGATGCGCGAACGCCGGGAGACCGCGCTACCTGGATCTCGGGTTTTTCCGGGAGGAGAGCGGCGGGGGTCAGGGCGACCGGGTCATCCTGCCCTCGATTCTTGGGCCGCTGGCAGGGCTCCGGCCCGCGGCGTCGGACAAGCGCAGCCAGGGCCATCTACTCGTGGTGGGCGGCTCGGCGAACTTCCCTGGAGCCGTGCTGATGGCGGCGCTCTCGGCCCTGAGGAGCGGCGCGGGGCTGGTGACCGCGCTCGTGCCCAGGAGCCTCGCGCCGGCGTTCGCGTCGCGCGCCCCGGAGGCCATGTGGGTCGGCCTGCCCGAGGCGCCGGGTGGCGGGCTGGCGAGGGGCGGCCTCGAAAAGGTCATGGGAGCCGCCGAGCGGGCGACCGCGCTCGCGATCGGGCCCGGGCTCGGGCGGGACCCTGAGGCCCTATCGCTGGCGATGGAGATAGTTAAGGCCTCGGCCGTGCCGCTTGTCGTCGACGCCGACGCGCTTCAGCCCGACATCGTGCGCGCGGGGACTGCGCCGCGGATCCTGACGCCCCACGCCGGCGAATTCTCGAGGATCGCCTTCGGGGCGGACCTGCCTGAGCTGTGCAGGGCCCTGCCGGCAGTCGTCGTCCAGAAGGGGCCGGTCACGCGGATTTCGGGCGGGGGAGCGGTATACCTCAGCCTCTTTGGCGGCCCCGTCCTCGCCCGGGGCGGCAGCGGCGACGTCCTTTCGGGCCTCGTCGGCGGGCTCCTGGCACAGGCGCCCGACGATCCCCTGGCGGCGGCATGCCGCGGGGCCGTCTGGCACGGGATGGCGGCGGACCGGCTGGCCCGCAGGCACGGTCAGGCGTCCGTGCAGGTCCTGCAGCTGCTCGACTTCCTGGGGGCGGCTCTGCGCGACTCGGCCGGGGGCAGCTCGGCCTGACGGGATCGCGGGCGCTTCCTGCGCTCGACGAGCGGCCGATTGGCCGTCAGTTTCTGGCGCCGCAATACATGAAACCCGCGCCGATCCTCGCATGCGCGCTGGGCGCCCTCCTCTTTGGGACCGCCGCCCATGCCGGCGCCGCGAGGCGCCCGATCACCCACGAGGACCTCTGGCTCATGAGGAGGGTGGGCCAGCCGGTCCCAAGCCCCGACGGCCGGTGGGTGGTGTACCTCGTTGTATCCCCGGCATACGACCCCAAGGACCAGGTGGCCGACCTCTGGATAAGCCCGTCCGACGGCAGCGCCCGCCCGCGGCAGCTCACCCATGGCAAGGGCCCCCCGGTGGGCGCCGCGTGGAGCCGCGACTCGCAGAGGCTGGCGTTCTCGGCAAAGCGCGAAGGGGACCAGGCACCCGAGATCTACGTGCTCGACATCGCGCGCGGCGGCGACGCCAGGCGGGTGACCGGCCTTGCAACGGGCGCCCGGTCCCCGGTTTGGAGCCCGGACGGGTCCTCGATCCTGTTCGTCAGCGATGTTGCGCCGGCCGACGTGCTCAAGACGAAGGCCAACATGCGGGCTTTCGACGGGTTCCCGATCAGGCTCTGGGACCACTGGCTCGATGACAGGAGGGCCCATCCTTTCATTCAGGATCTGAAGGGGTCATCGAAGGCGCGCGACCTGCTGGCGGGCACGAAGCTGGCTGCGATGGCGGGCTACTTCCTGCGCGAGACCGAGACGGGAGAGGAGACCGACGTCACATGGGCCCCCGACTGCAAGTCGGTCATCTTTGCGGCGACCTCCGAGAACGACAACACGGCCTTTGCCGAGGCCCCGGTCCAGCTCTTTTCGGTCGCGGCCTCCGGCGGCGAGCCCGCCGCCCTCACCCATGGCGCCGACAGCTACAGCTCGCCGGCCTTCCGCCCGGACGGGAGGGCGCTGCTTGCGAAGGTGAGAAAGGGGGGCGACGGCAGGGTGTACCACCATTCCCGGGTTGCCTCGTTCCCATGGCCGATCGAGCAGTCGGGGCGGCTGCTGCTGACCGGCGCCCTGGACCTGACGGTCCGCCGCCTCGCCGCCTCGTCGGACAGCGCGACCGTCTACTTCACCGCGGAAACGGAGGGGCACGAGCGGCTCTTCTCCGTGCCCGCCGGGGGCGGCCCGGTCCGCGCGTTCGGACTGCCGGAGACGGGATGCATCTCCAACCTGGCGATCGGCGGCGCCACGATGGTCGCCGAATACGACAGCGCCTCGAGCCCCGCCGAGGTGGTCCGGGTCGACCCGGGAAAGGCGACCCTCAGCGCCCTCACGTCCTTCAACTCGGAGGCGCTCAAGGCGCTCGACCTGCCCTCCTTGGAGAGTTTCACGTTCACGAGCGCGAAGGGGCGGACGATCCAGAGCTTCCTCGTGCGCCCCGCCGGATTCGACCCGCTCGCCAGGTACCCCCTGCTTGTCGTCATGCACGGCGGGCCGGCGTCGATGGCGCGGGACGGGTGGCTCATCCGCTGGAATTATCCCCTGCTCGCCGCCCCGGGCTACGTCCTGGTGACGACCAACTACTCCGGCTCGACCGGATTCGGCGAGGAGTTCGCCCAGTCGATCCAGCTCGACCCCCTTAAGACGTCGGCCGACGAGATCAACCAGGCCGCGGACGTGGCGATCCGCAGGTATCCTTTCATCGACGGATCGCGCCAGGCCGCGGCCGGTGCGAGCTACGGCGGGCACCTCGCGAACTGGCTCGAGGCCACGACGACGCGCTACAGGTGCATCATCTCCCACGCGGGCCTCGTGAACCTCGAGTCCCAATGGGCGACGAGCGACATCGTCTTCGACCGCGAGCTCATGAACGGCGGGCCGGTCTGGGAGCAGGGGCCGGTCTGGCGCGAGCAGAACCCGGTCCGCTACGCGGCCAACCACTTCAAGGGGACGGGATGGGTTACCCCAATCCTGCTCAGCGTCGGCGAGAAGGACGCACGCGTCCCGATGAACAACACGATCGAGAACTGGACCTACCTGCAGCGGCTCCAGGTGGCGAGCCGGCTCCTCGTCTTTCCCGACGAGAACCACTGGATCTCGCGCGGCGAGGACAGCCGCGCGTGGTACGGCGAGGTCCGGTCCTGGCTGGCCCGGTGGCTAAAGTGAGGGCCCCGGGCCTCAGCCGGGCGGCCAGCCCATCTGGCGCCCGGCGAGCAGGTGAAGGTGGAGGTGCGGGACGCTCTCGCAGGCATCCGGGCCGTTGTTGATCACGATCCGGTATCCGCCCTCGAGGCCCAGGCTCCTGGCGACGTCGCGCGCGACGACGAGGAGGTGGCCCAGGACGCCCCCGTCGGAGTCCGCCGCGCCGGCCAAGCGCGGGATCGGCTTCTTTGGGATGATAAGGAGATGGACGGGGGCCTGGGGCTGGATGTCGCGGATCGCGATGCAGCGCTCGTCCTCGTATTCTATCTTTGCCGGGATCTCGCGGTCGATGATCCGCTCGAAGAGGGTCTTTTTCATTGGGTCCATCCGGGGTAGCGCCTCGGGGACCCGGTCACAAGAACAAGAGCGTCAGGTCTGCCCCGGACGGCGAGCGCGCCGCCGTCAGGTCGCGCAGGAAGCCGAGGAGGTCGTCGTATTCGCGGCGGCGCCTCGGCGTCTCGCGCAGCCTCGGCGGAAAGACGGCCGGCCTTAGGTTCGTGATGAGCAGAGTCGACTCACGGAAGGGGGCCAGCTGCTTCAGGCCGGCCATCACCTCGGCTCGGGCGAAGAGGGGGGTCCCCGACTGCAGGGTCCTCGAGGCGTCCCAGTGGAAGAAGCCGTGGCGCGGGATGTGGGAGTAGAGCCTGTCGAGAAGACGCGCGGCGGCCGCGTTGAACGCCGCGGCGTAGCTCGACTCGGGAAGGGCTCCGGCGGCCGCCTGCGCCTCGAGCTCGGCGAGGCTGAACGCGATGGCCGACTTTATCTGGTGCGCCAGGTAGAGGTCCTGGCCGGTCACGTGCGCAAAGAGCGCGTTGACGAAATGCAGGCGACGCAGCTCGTCGCGGTCCATCGTCATTTACGGTTCTTGTCGAGCGCGCTGATCTCGGTCATGAACTCGGAGACGTCGCGGAATTCCTTGTACACGCTGGCGTAGCGGACGTAGGCGACCTGGTCGATGTTGCGCAGCCGCTCCATGACGCGCTCGCCGATCGCCTGCGACGGGACCTCGTTCTCGAAGCGCGACTCGATCGTGTCGATGACGTCCTCGACGAGCATCGTAATCTGCTCGATGTCGACCGGGCGCTTGTGGCAGGCGGCGCGCACGGCGTGAACGAGCTTGCCCCGGTCGAACTCCTCCCGGCGGCCGTCGCGCTTGATGACGACCATCTCGTCCAGGACCAGGATCTCGGTCGTCGTGAAGCGGTGGCCGCACTCGAGGCATTCGCGGCGCCGGCGGATGCTGTTGCCCTCCTTGCTGATCCGGGAGTCGATCACCTTGTCCTCAACCGATGTGCACTTGGGGCAGCGCATGGTCAGTTGAGCCCGAGGAAATTCTCCAGGATCCTCATCCCCTCCCGGGTCGCGATGGATTCAGGGTGGAACTGGACGCCCCAAATGGGCAGGGTGCGGTGCCGCAGCCCCATGACCTCGCCCTCGGCGGTCTCGGCGGTGATCTCCAGCTCCTTCGGGAAGCTCGAGCGCTCGACGAGCAGCGAGTGGTAGCGCGTGCCGGAGAAACCCTGGGGAAGGCCGCGGAACAGGTCCGTGTTCCGGTGGAGGATCGGCGAGGTCTTGCCGTGCATCAGCCGGCCGGCGCGCACCACCCTGCCTCCGAAGTGCTGCCCGATGGCCTGGTGGCCGAGGCACACGCCGAGGATCGGCTTGCGCCCGGCAAAGGCCCCGATCATGTCGAGCGTGACGCCGGCGTCGCTCGGCGTGCACGGGCCGGGCGAAAGCAGGATGCGGTCCGGGTCGAGCTCTAGGGCCTTCCGCGCCGTGATCTCGTTGTTGCGGAATACCCGCTGCTCCACGCCCAGCTGGCCGAAGTACTGGACGAGGTTGTACGTGAAGGAATCGAAGTTATCTATGACGAGAAGCAATGAGTTCCAATTCACCCGCGATTGACAAGGGGGTCAAGGGTGCGGGTAGGGTCGTGTAGCAGGATATGGCAAATCACTTTCAATTGCTTGGTGCGGATTCGACGTCGAAGGCGCGCCGCGGCCGCCTGTCGACCCTGCACGGAACCGTGGAGACTCCATGCTTCATGCCGGTCGGCACCCAGGGGACCGTGAAGGCGCTGACGCCGGCCCATCTGGGGGAGATCGGGGCGCAGATGATCCTCGGGAACACGTACCACCTGAGCCTCAGGCCGGGGAGCGGCGTCATCCGCGGGCTGGGGGGCCTGCACGCATTCATGGGCTGGGGCGGCCCCATCCTGACCGACAGCGGCGGGTTCCAGGTCTTCAGCCTCGCGAAGCTGCGCGACATCAGCGACGACGGGGTCGCGTTCCAGTCCCACCTGGACGGGGCGAGGCTGTTCCTGGGGCCGAGGGAGGTCATGGGGATTCAGTCCGATCTCGGCTCCGACATCGCGATGGTTCTCGACGAATGCCCGCCGTGGCCGGTCGGCAGGGACGCCTGCGCGCTGGCCTGCAGAAGGAGCCTGGGCTGGGCGCGGCGCTGCAGGGAGATCGCCGCCGAGAGCGGGTTCCTGGCCTCGGGCCGGCACGTATTCGGGATAGCCCAGGGGTCGACGTACGACGACCTCAGGCGGGAGTCGGCGCAGGCGCTCGCGGCGCTCGACTTCTCCGGGTACGCCATCGGCGGCGTCAGCGTGGGCGAGGAGGAGCCGGAGATGCTCAAGCAGGTGGCCTCGACCGCGCCGCACCTGCCGGCCGACAGGCCGCGCTACGTGATGGGCGTGGGCACCCCGCCGCAGATCTTGAGGATGGTCGCCCTCGGCGTGGACATGTTCGATTGCGTCCTGCCGAGCCGCGTTGCGCGCAACGGCCTCGCCTTCACGCCGGCCGGTCCGATCAACCTGCGCAATGAGAGGTTCCGGACCGACGCCGGGCCGATCGTGGAGGGGCTGGACAACTACACCTGCCGCAACTTCTCCAGGGCCTACCTGCGCCACCTGATCACAGCCGGCGAGATGCTCGGGGGGACTTTGGTCACGATGCACAACCTACACTTCTTCCTCGACCTCATGGCCCAGGCCCGCTCCCACATCGGGGCCGGCGACTTCGCGGCGTGGCAAAAGTCTTGGATTCGCCGCTACGAGGAGGCAGGATAGCCCGCGACGATGAACATCCCCTCAATCAGGGCCCTCCGGCTCGCGCTCGCCCCGCTCGCCGGGGCCGTGTGCCTCTCGGCGCAGACCCCGTCGGCAACGCTTACCCTTCACGCCGACCAGCCGGGCCCCGCGATAAACAAGAACATCTACGGGCAGTTCTCGGAGCACCTCGGCCACTGCATCTACGGGGGCATCTGGGTGGGCGAGGATTCGCCCATTGCCAACGTGCGGGGCATCCGCAGCGACGTCGTGGAGGCCCTGCGCCGGATGCAGGTGCCCGTCCTCAGGTGGCCGGGCGGCTGCTTCGCCGACGAATACCACTGGAAGGACGGCATCGGGCCGCGCAAGAACCGGCCGAAGATGATCAACACGAACTGGGGCGGGGTGGTGGAGGACAACAGCTTCGGGACCCACGAGTTCATGGACCTTTGCGAGCAGGTCGGCTGCGAGCCCTACATCACCGGCAACCTGGGGAGCGGCTCGGTGCGCGAGATGATGGAATGGGTCGAATACATGACCTCGGACGCGGATTCCCCGCTGGCCAACGAAAGGCGGCGCAACGGCCGGGCCGAGCCGTGGCGCGTGAAATACTTCGCGATCGGCAACGAGTCCTGGGGATGCGGCGGCGACATGACGCCCGTGTTCTACGCGGATAACTTCCGCCGCTACAGCGTCTTCCTGAAGAACTACCCGGGAAACCAGCTCTTCCGGGTCGCCTGCGGGCCGGACGGCGCGAACTACGGGTGGACCGACACGGTGATGGCGGTCGCGGGCGCGAGGATGGACGGGCTCTCGCTGCACTACTACACGCTCAGGAACGGCTGGAGCGACAAGGGCTCGGCAACCGATTTCAACGAGGCGGACTGGATGGCGACCCTGGTCCAGACGCTCAAGATGGACGGCATCATCGCGGGGCACACCGCCATCATGGACAGGTACGACCCGAAGAAGAGGGTCGGGCTGATGGTGGACGAGTGGGGGACCTGGTACGACCCGACGCCCGGGACAAACCCCGGCTTCCTTGAGCAGCAGAACACCCTGCGCGACGCGATCGTCGCGGCGCTCAACCTCCACATCTTCCAGCGCCACGCCGACCGGGTCGCGATGGCGAACATCGCCCAGATGGTGAACGTGCTCCAGGCGATGGTCCTGACCGATGGGCCCCGGATGGTGCTCACACCGACCTACCACGTGTTCGAGATGCTCAAGGCGCACCAGGGCGCCACGTCCCTGCCGGTCGACCTCGCCGCCCCGGACTATGCGAGGGGCGGCGCGCGGATCCCGTCGGTGAGCGCCTCGGCCTCCCGCTCCCCGGGAGGGCTCATCCACCTCTCGCTCGTGAACGCGGATCCCAACCGGGCCGTCCGCGTGTCTTGCGCGATAGCCGGCGCGCAGCCGAAGTCCGCCGTCGGCCGCGTGCTCACCGCCGCAACCATGCAGGCGCACAACACGTTTGAGTCCCCGGACGCCGTCAGTCCGGCGCCGTTCTCGGACTTCGTCCTTTCGGCGGGCTCGCTGGCGGTGACGCTTCCCGCGAAGTCCGTCGCGATGCTGGAGCTTGCCCCTTAGGGCGGATCGGGCCCGGGGCTCCGCCCTGCAAAGCGCTCGCCAACCCGCCGGTTCTACGACTCAATCCGCCCGCGTATGCGCATACTTGTAACCGGCGGGGCCGGCTTCCTTGGCTCCCACTTGTGCGAGAGGCTCCTGGCGGACGGCCACGAGGTCATCTGCCTGGACAACTTCTTCACGGGCAGGAAGCAGAACATCGCGTCCATGCTCGCCAACCCGAGCTTCGAGCTCGTCCGCCACGACATCATCGATCCGTTCAAGGCCGAGGTGGACCAGATCTACAACCTGGCGTGCCCCGCATCCCCCCCGCACTACCAGTACAACCCCATTAAGACCATCAAGACCTCGGTGATGGGCTCGATCAACTGCCTCGGCCTCGCGAAGCGCCTCAAGGCGCGCGTCTTCCAGGCGTCGACATCGGAGGTCTACGGCGACCCGCAGGTGCATCCCCAGCCCGAGGGCTACTGGGGACACGTCAACCCGATCGGGAAGCGCTCCTGCTATGACGAGGGCAAGCGCTGCGCCGAGACGCTCTTCTTCGACTACCACAGGGAGAACAAGGTCGACATCCGGGTCGTGCGCATCTTCAACACGTACGGGCCGCGCATGCACGAGGCGGACGGGCGCGTGGTCTCGAACTTCGTCGTCCAGGCCATCAAGGGCGAGGACATCACGGTCTACGGCGACGGCACCCAGACGCGGTCGTTCTGCTACGTAGACGACCTGATCGAGGGCTTTGTCCGGTTCATGGGGCAGACCGAGACGGTCGGCCCGATGAACCTGGGCAATCCGGGCGAGTTCACGATGAACGAGCTCGCAGAGCTGACCCTGAGGCTTGTCGGCGGCCGCTCGAAGATCATCCACAAGAGGCTGCCGTCCGACGACCCCCGCCAGCGCCAGCCCGACATCTCGCTCGCCAAGCAACTACTCAAGTGGGAGCCCAAGGTGCCCCTCGAGGAGGGCCTCAGGCGCACGATCGCCGACTTCAGGAAGCGACTCTGACAGGGAGACTCGCGGCCTCGGGCATTTGTCGTTTGCCTATGCGGTCCGACGGTCTAATATTTGGCCTTTAATGCTGTCGCTTCTGCTCAAACCCTTTGCCGGGAGGCACTACCGGAAGTTCCTGGAAAAATGCCGCCCTATCGTCTCACGGATCAACGAGTTGGATAAATCCTACTCGGATCTGAGCGACGAGCAGCTGCGGGCGAAGACTGCGGAGCTTCAGGAGCGGATCAAGGCCGGGGAGACGCTCGACCAGATCCTCCCCGAGGCGTTTGCAACCGTGAAGAACGCGGCGCGAAGGCTCCTCGGCCGCTCGGCCGCCGTTTGCGAGCACGAGATGGTCTGGGACATGGTGCATTTCGACGTCCAGCTGATCGGGGGGATCGCGCTCCACGAGGGCAGGATCGCCGAGATGGCGACGGGCGAGGGCAAGACGCTCGTGGCGACGCTGCCCCTCTACCTCAACTCCCTCGGCGGGCGCAACACGCAGCTTGTCACCGTCAACGACTACCTCGCCCGTCGCGACTCCGAGTGGATGGGGATGCTCTACGGATTCCTGGGGGTCTCGGTGGGATGCATCCAGCAGAGCATGTCCCCCGACGTGCGCCGCGAGATGTACGGGCGCAACATCACGTACGGGACGGCGAGCGAGTTCGGCTTCGACTACCTGCGCGACAACGGGATGGCCACGCGCAAGGAGGACCAGGTGCAGCGCGACCACTGGTACTGCATCGTCGACGAGGTCGACTCCATCCTCGTGGACGAGGCCCGCACGCCGCTCATCATCTCCGGGCCGGCGCCGATCGAGCGCGAGCAGCCCTACACCAGGCTGCGGCCGGGCGTCGACAAGCTCGTGAGCGACCAGACCCGTTTCTGCAACCGGCTGGTGGGGGAGGCCAAGGAGCTGCTCGAGCGGCCGCCCGAGCAGTGGCAGGCCGAGATCGCGAAGGCGAAGGAGGAGAATGAGAAGAGGCGCGCAAGCTGGGAGCAGGAGGGCGCCCGCGCGAAGCTGGAGGGGGCCAAGAGGCGTGTCCCGGAGCCCGCGCCGCTTCCCACCCCCGACCCCGAGGGGGGCCGCAGAATCGCGATCAGGAAGCTTCTCCAGGTGAAGATGGGCAGCCCGAAGAACAAGCTGCTCCTGCGGCTCATGGAGAATCCCGAGTGGCGAAAGCAGCTCGACAAGGTCGAGACGGAGATGAACTCCGACCTGAACAAGGACGAGCTGTACCACCTGAAGGAGGCCCTGTTCTTCGTCATCGACGAGCGCCAGCACCAGGCCGACCTGACCGAGATCGGACGCACCGCGCTGCGGCCCGAGAACCCGGATGCGTTCATGCTCCCGGACCTGGCCACCGAATTCTCGGACCTGGACAAGGACTCGTCCTTCTCCCCGGAGGCGAGGGAGGAGCGCAAGCTGGCCTCCCAGCAGGCCTACGCCACGATCTCGGAGGAGATCCATTCCATCTCGCAGCTCCTGCGGGCCTACTCGCTCTACGAGCGCGACGTCGCGTACGTCGTTCAGGACGGCAAGGTGATGATCGTCGACGAGAACACGGGCCGCGTCATGCCGGGCCGGCGCTGGTCAGACGGCCTCCACCAGGCGGTCGAGGCCAAGGAGGGGGTCACGATCGAGCGCGAGACGCGCACCTACGCCACGATCACGATCCAGAACTACTTCAGGATGTACGAGAAGCTGGCCGGCATGACGGGCACGGCCGAGACGGAGGCGACCGAGTTCAGCGACATCTACCGCCTAGCGGTCCAGGTGATCCCGACCAACAAGCCGTGCATCCGGGCCGACAGGAACGACTCGATCTTCAAGGCGCGCCGCGACAAGTACAACGCCGTCATGCGCGAGATCGAGGGCGCCCACAAGAAGGGCCAGCCCGTCCTCGTGGGCACGACGAGCGTCGAGGCCTCGGAGGTCCTCTCCCGGATGCTGAGGCGCGTGGGGATCGTCCACACCGTGCTCAACGCCAAGTTCCACCAGCAGGAGGCCGAGATCGTGAGCCGGGCCGGGCTGCGCGGCGCCGTGACGATCGCGACCAACATGGCCGGCCGCGGCACCGACATCAAGCTGGGCGAGGGGGTGCGCGAGATCGGCGGCCTTTACGTGATCGGCACCGAGCGCCACGAGTCCCGCCGGATCGACCGCCAGCTGAGGGGGCGCTGCTCGCGCCAGGGCGACCCCGGTCTCACGAAGTTCTTCCTCTCCCTCGAGGACGACCTCATGAGGCTCTTCCTCCAGGGCAACCTCGCCTCGCGCCTGATGGAGGGCTCGATGAAGGATGGCGAGGAGCTCGAGCATCCCTGGCTCAACCGCTCCATCGAGTCGGCCCAGAAGAAGGTCGAGCAGCAGAATTATTCCATACGCAAGAGGCTCCTGCAGTACGACGACGTGCTCAACCTGCAGCGCGAGGTGGTCTACGGGATAAGGAACGCGGCCATCCACGCGCCCCGCTCGAAGGAGATCATCTTTGACCAGGTCGAGGAGGAGATCGCGGTGCGCCTCGCCGTCGCCGGGTTCGGCGAGCAGGGCGGCCCGAATTCCGCCGCGGTCGAGAGCTTCGTGGGGTGGGCCAACACCCATTTCCCGATCGGGCTGAAGGTGGAGGAGCTCGCGGGCGGCGATGGCGACGCGCTCAAGGCCGCGATACTCGAGAGGATCAAGAAGGCCTACGCCGTCAAGGAGTCGGTCGAGGTCCCCGAGGCGCTCGGCACGCTCGAGCGCTACGTGGTCATCAACGCGATCGACCACCACTGGCAGGAGCACCTGACCGAGATGGAGGAGCTGCGCCGCTCGATCGGCCTTCGCAGCTACGGCCAGAAGGATCCCCTGGTCGAGTACAAGAGCGAGGCGTACCGCTTCTTCGAGGAGCTGATGACCAACGTGCGCCTGCAGATCTGCACGGGCCTCTTCCGCAGCGCCTCGAACCTGTCGACCTTCGAGAACATGCTTGCGATCCTCGCGCGCAGCGTGCGGACCCAGGGCCCGGAGACGGCCCCCGCTCCGCCGAGGGCGCCGGCGCCGCCCAACGGCGCCGCCGCCCCGGCCCCGCAGCCGGAGGAGCCGGAGCTGCGGCTGCCGAAGGTGACGATCCGGCGCGACATGCCCAAGGTCGGGCGAAACGATCCGTGCCCCTGCGGAAGCGGCAAGAAGTACAAGCATTGCCACGGCGCCTGAGGGAGCATCCGTGAGCCCGGACCCCTACGACGTCGTCCCGACCTTCTGGGACCGCCATCGCGAGTGGATCGCGCCGGCGGCGGTTTCCGCCCTGACGGTGTTCCTCCTGGCCGCGGCGTTCCCGCCGCATCACGCGCCCGAGGCCGCGTACGCGTGCCTCGCGCCGGGAGTGTTCTGGGCGTACCTGAGCCCGCGCCTCAGGGTCTACGCCTGGACGATGTTCGCTGCCCAGGCGGTCGCGTGGACGATCAACCTGAGCTGGCTGCATCCGGTCACCTGGGTGGGCCTGCTCGTGCTCGGGCCCCTAGTCGGCGCGTGGACGGGCTCGTGGTATCTCGCGGCATGGTGGACCATGCCGAGGATGGTCGGAAGGCCGACGCCGGTGCGGTTGGTCGCGATGCTCGGCCTGGCCGGCGTCTGGGTCCTCATCGAGTGGACCCGGACATGGCTCTTCGGCGGGTTCCCGTGGATGCCGCTTGCGGCCACCCAGTGCGAGGTCAAGACGACGAGCATGATCCAGGTGGCCGCCTTCACGGGCGCCGCGGGGGTCTCGTTTGTCGTCGTCGCCGCGAACATCGGCCTCGCCGCCTTCGCGCACCGGCTCTTCCGCGAGGGCGAGGTCGGCCTTCGCAGGCGCAGCCCGGAGTTCCTGCTGGCCCTGTTCCTGTTCCTCGCGTGCCTCTCGATCCACGTCCAGGAATCCGTGAACCGGGCGCAGTTCGCGGTGCCGTTCATCAGGGTGGCATTCGTCCAGCCGGACATCCCGGCGACGGTCAAGTGGGACCCCGCCAAGGAGCCCGAGATCATGCGCACGCTCTGGACGACCACCCTTTCCGCGGGGGCGCTGCGCCCCGACCTCATCCTCTGGCCCGAGTCGACGACCCCGTACCCGCTGAACGACGACGCCTCGATGAGGAAGTTCGTCGAGCAGCTCTCGGCGCGCGCGAAGGCGCCCATGCTCATCGGGGCCGACGCCGTCGAGAGGCCCGACCCGGGGCACGTGGCCGCCTACAACGCCGCGTTTGTTGTCGACCCCGCGCTCGGCGTGCAAAAGGCGTACTACGCGAAGCGCAGGCTCGTCCAGTTCGGCGAGTACATCCCGCTGCGGCCCGTCTTCGGCTGGATAGGGAAGTTCGTGCCGCTCGGCGACGACTTCTCGGCGGGCACGGATCCGTCGCCTCTCATGGTGCCGCTGGACCGGGGAGCGGCGGCGTTCGGCGTCCTCATCTGCTACGAGGACGTCTTCCCGGAGCTGGGGCGCCACGAGGTGCTCTCCGGCGCCGACGCACTCGTTGTGGTGACCAACGACGCCTGGTACGGCGAGGGCGCGGCCGCCTACCAGCACGCGGCCCACTCGATGCTCCTGGCGGTCGAGACCCGCCGTCCCGTGCTCCGGTGCGGCAACGCCGGATGGAGCGGCTGGATCGACGAGTTCGGGACCGTCCGGAGGGTGCTCGAGGACGACTCGGGGAGCGTGTACTTCCGCGGCACCGGGACGGCCGACGTGACGCGCGACCGGCGCTGGGTGGGGCGCGACACGTTCTACGTCGAGCACGGAGACTGGTTCGTGGCCGCCTGCGCCTGCCTTGCCTTCATGGGCACGGCGCTCCTCGGCGTCTCGGGCGGCCCGTCGGCTGCGCCCGGGAGGGGGACGGAATGAGCGCGGCGACGATTGCGCTGGTCGGGGACTACTCGGAGCGGCACACGGCGCACCGCGCGATCCCGAAGGCGCTCGAACTGGCGCGCGACAGGCTGGGCGCGGATGTCCGCTGGGAGTGGGTCGGGACGCGGCGGATCGGCGAGGCCGAACGCGACCTGGCGGGGTTCTCCGCGGTCTGGCTCGTCCCGGCGAGCCCCTACGAGAACACGCAGGGAGCGATCGACGCTGTCCGCTGGGCGCGCGTCGGCGGGCGGCCGTTTCTCGGCACCTGCGGGGGATTCCAGCACGCGCTCCTGGAGTTCGCCCGGAATGTCGCCGGAATCGCCGGCGCCGACCACGCGGAGACGAACCCGGAGGGGCCCGAGCTCGTGGTGACGCGGCTCAGCTGCTCGCTCGTCGAGAAGTCTGGCCAGGTCCATTTCGCCGAGGGAAGCCTGCTGCGTTCGGCATACGGGCGGGCCAGCGCGACTGAGGGATACCGGTGCAACTACGGCTTCAACCCCGAGTACGGGCCCGCATTCGAGGCTGCGGGCCTTCGGTTCACCGCGCGGGACGACTCGGGCGACATCCGCGGGGCGGAACTCCCCGGGCACCCGTTCTTCGTCGGGGTTCTCTTCCAGCCCGAGCGCGCCGCGCTCAGGGGCGAGGTGCCGGCCCCGGCTCTTGCCTTGGTGAAGGCGGCTGCGCCGGCTTGAGCCCGGAGACGCCTCAGCGCCGCGGGGGGGGCGCGGATGGGGCCGGCGTTCCGAGCACGACTAGGGCGACCCCGGCCAGGACGACGGCGCACGCCACATAGAATATCGCGCTCGGGGCCTCGCCGAATAGCAGATAGGCCGTGACCCCGGCAAACAGGAACTGGCTCGAGTTGCAGAGGCTGACGATCTGGCCCCGGATCCGGCGCATCGCGGCGTTAAGGAGCGAGTGGCCGCAGACGGTCGGGATGGCAGCCAGGCCGGCCATGATCGCCCATTCGCGCGCCGATCCGGCCTCGAAGCCGCGAATCCACGGCAGCGCCACGACGAGGCAGACGAGGGCCGCCTGGCCGTACACCGGGATCACGTAGAGCCAGACCGAGGGGAAGTCCCGGTTGCGCCGGCCGAGGGCCAGATAGAGCGCGAACAGCAGCATCGACACGAGGCACACCGCGTCGCCGGCGAGGCTGCCGCCGCCCCCCGACGCGTCCTTGGCCGACAGCAGCAGGAGGCCGAGGACCGCCAGGACGGTGCCCGCGACCTCGGCCCGGTTGATGCGCTCGCTCGCAATCCAGAACAGGAAGAAGGGCAAAGCCACCGGGACGAGGTTCACGATGAGGGTCGACTGCGCGACGGCGGTCATCCGCGCCCCGAGAGTCCACGAGATCATGTGCGCCGCGAGCACCAGCGCGGGCAGGAGCGTGCGCCGCAGGTGGTCGCGGGTGAAGGCGGCGCCGTGCCGGCGCATCTCCGCGCGGAGCACGGGCAACAGGAAGAGGGAGGCGAGCAGCAGGCGCATCGCCGTAAGGACGAACGGGTTCGTGGAGCTCAGCCTGATCAGCACGGCCGAGGTCGAGCATGCCAGGACGCCGAGAAAGAGCTGCAGATACCTCGCGAGCATCGGCGCAGACGCTGGCAGACCGGCCAAGGGGATGGCAACCGAACGTTGTCCCGACCGGCGGCGATGGTGCTTGAGAAGCCGCCGTTGTGGCGTTCCATATTGCGTGACCCCCATGAAGAGACTCGCCTGCATCCTCTTGTGCGCGGCAGCCGCGCTCCGCGCCTCGGCCGGAGGCTACCAGAACTTCGGCGTCGCGATCTATATCCCGGTCAGGGTCGTCAACACCTTCGCCGACCCGGCGCTCCTGCAGTCCCAATGGGACCAGATCAGCAGCCAGCTCAAGGTGGACAAGGTGTACATCGAGGTGCAGCGCGACCGCATCCTGGCCGATGACAAGCTCCTCGAGGACGTGAAGAAGTTCTTCACGGAGCGGGGGGTCCAGGTCGCGGGAGGCAGCGCGTTCTCCGCCAACGAGTCCAACCAGTTTTCATCATTCTGTTATACGGACCCCGCCGACCGCGAGTTCGTGAAGAAGACGTCCGAGCTGGCGGCGCGCCATTTCGACGAGTTCATCCTGGACGATTTCTTCTTCGTCACCACGAAGCACGCCTCGGACATCGCGGCCAAGGGGACCAAGTCCTGGACCGACTTCAGGCTGGGCCTCATGGACGAGGCGGGGGCGACCCTCGTCCTGAAGGCGGCGAAGGACGTCAACCCCAGGATCAAGGTCGTCATCAAGTTCCCGAACTGGTACGAGCACTTCCAGGGCCTGGGCTTCGACCTGGACAAGGAGCCGAAGATGTTCGACGGGATCTACACGGGCACGGAGACGCGCGATCCCGTCTACACGGACCAGTTCCTCCAGCAGTACGAGAGCTTCCAGATCATCCGCTACTTCGAGAACATAAAGCCCGGCGGAAACGGCGGCGGGTGGGTCGACACCTACGGGTCCCGCTACGTCGACCGCTATGCGGAGCAGCTCTGGGACACCATGTTCGCGAAGGCCCGCGAGATGACGCTGTTCAACTGGGACCTCCTCCTCTGGCCCGCGCGACCGGGCGAGCGCAAGGAATGGGAGTATCTCCCGACGAGCTTCAACTACAGCGCGGTTGCGAAGGAATACAGGCCCGCGGGCTGGGCCGCGCCGGCCACCCCGTCCTGGGCCGCGGTTGCCGGCGCCTCGCTCAGGCAGGCCGACGCCCTGGTGGGGAAGCTGGGCGCGCCGATCGGCATCAAGAGCTACAAACCCTACCAGTCCACGGGCGAGGACTTCCTGCACAACTACATCGGCATGGTCGGCATACCGGTCGACCTCTACCCGGAGTTCCCGGCGGATGCCACGCTCGTGCTCCTGACAGAGGCGGCGAAGTTCGACCCCGGGATAGTGGCCAAGATCAAGAGGCAGCTCGAGGACGGCAAGGACGTGGTCATCACGTCGGGCCTGCTCCGGGCCCTGAAGGGCAGGGGGATAGAGGACGTCTGCGAGGCCGAGGTCTGCGAAAGCAAGGTCCTCGCGAGCGACTACTCCACGGGATTCGGCTCGGGGGACCGGACCGACCTCGGCGCCGGCGAGCGAAAGCCGCCGGTTCTCTTCCCCGAGGTGCGCTTCCTCACGAACGACGCGTGGGGGCTCGTGAGCGCGCTCGAGAACGGGAACGGTTACCCGATCATGCTCATGGACAGGTACGCGAAGGGCATCCTCTACGTGTGGGCGATCCCGGACAACTTCCGCAACCTCTACGCGCTGCCCCCCGGCGTCACGGGTGCGATCAAGGACGTGTTGATGAAGGATTTCTTCGTCAGGATCGACGGATCGACCCAGGTGTCGCTCTTCGCCTACGACAACAACACCTTCGTCGCCGAGTCATTCCTGCCGAACCCGACGACCGTCAGCGTCACCGTCCGGGGCGAGTACGCGTCGCTTCGAAACCTTGAGACCGGCGAGGTCATCGGATCGTACGTGCCGGAGGTCCCGAAGTCGCCGTTCCGCCGCCGCGAGGCGGCGGATGGGCCGAAGAAATCGCACTTCCTCGTCCCCCTGATGCCGCACAGCTACGCGGCGTTTGGCGTCGAGAAGTAGGCGGGCTGCTCAGAAGCCCGGCGGGAACGGGCCCTCATACGGCGTGCAGAGCAGGCCGTACGGGCCCGCCCACCCACGCCCGCGGTACTCGCTGACCCCGACGCCGACGGTGAACGTCCCGGTGGGGTCGGTCACGAACAGGTCAGCCGACCCACCGTAGAAACTTCTTCCGTGGCTTCCGCCGCCGACCGTGAACGACAGGTCGCCGTGCACCTCGGCGGCGCGCGGCGCCGGGACCAGGGACTCGGGCGGAGCCGGAGGCGGTTGCGGCGCGTAGCTGAAGGTCTCCATGGGAGCGGGGCCCATGGAGATGGCCCGGGCCGCCAGGGAATCGAGGGCCGAGCGCTCCGTGCCGGTTAGCCCATCGACCCCGGCCGCCTGGCGCTCCTTTTGCGAATGGCGGGCGGAGAACGGCGTCGAAAAGCCCGTGACGCCGCCCTGGCGCGCGAGAACGACGTCGTGGTCCACCAGCGCGTTCAGCGCCCGGGCCTGCGCCGGGGTGAGTCTTGTGATGCCGCATGCCGCCTTTTCCTGGGCCGACAACCCCTCGCAGAACCCGAACTCGGCGGCCATGGCCACCGCCGCAGCCGACATCGCGGCGCACGCGATCCCGATGCTGATCAACCCAAGTCCGGTGCGCAGGTTAGCCATCGGTTCAGTAAGACGCAGGGCGCCGCGCAATGTTCCGGCTGGGATCACCCGGTGTCGTAGTCCAGGTAGGGGCGCAGCCACTTCTCCGCCTCGGCGACCGGCCAATCCTTGCGCCGGGCGTAGTCCTCAATCTGGTCGCGGCCCAGGCTGCCGACGCCGAAATACTTGGCCTCGGGGTGACTTAGGTACCAGCCGCTCACGCTGCTTGCCGGCGCCATCGCGAAGCTCTCGGTCAGGGTGATGCCGGTCGCCGCCTCCGCCCCAAGCAGCCGAAACAGTGTCGGCTTCTCCGTGTGGTCCGGGCACGCGGGATACCCCGGCGCGGGCCTGATCCCGCGATACCGCTCCCGGATCAGGTCCGCGACGTCCAGATTCTCGGTGCGGCCGAATCCGCACGCTTCCCGGGCCTTCTTGTGGAACATCTCGGCCAGCGCCTCGGCGAGCCGGTCGCCGAGCGCCTGGCTCATGATGGCGTTGTAGTCGTCGTGCGCCGCCCGGAACTGCGCCGCGAAACCGTCGACACCGTGGCCCGAGGTGACCGCAAAGCCGCCGATGAAGTCTACCCGCCCGCTCTGCCTTGGCGCGACAAAGTCCGTGAGGCAGAGGTTGGGCTGGCCGGCGGGCTTCTCGTGCTGCTGGCGCAGCATGTGGACCGTGGCCGCCACTCCCCCGCGTCGCTCGTCCGTGTAGACCTCAACGTCGTCGCCGACGCCGTTGCACGGCCAGAATCCGATGACCGCGTTGGCCGTGAAGCGACGCTCCTCCACGACCCTTGCGAGAAGCCTCCGCGCGTCCTCATAGAGCTTGGTCGCCTCCGGCCCCACGACCGCGTCGGTCAGGATGTCGGGGAAGCGCCCGTGAAGCTCCCACGCGCTGAAGAACGGACCCCAGTCGATGTACGGGACGATTTCGGAGAGGGGGACGCCGGCGAAGGTCCGGGTCCCGAGAAAGTCCGGGCGCGCGATGTCGGCGCTGGCCCAGTCGAACTTCTGGCTGCGCCGCCTCGCGGCCGCCAGGGGCAGCAGCGCCTTTCGGGCCCGCCGCGCGGCGAATTCCTCCCTCTGCTTCTGCTGCTTCGCCGCGACATCGGACATGAATGCCGGCTTGTTCTCCGGTGAAAGCAGCGAGCCGACGACGTTGACGACGCGCGAGGCGTCGAGCACATGGACGACCCCCGGCGCATATTCCGGGGCGATCTTGACGGCGGTGTGCGCGGCGCTGGTCGTGGCCCCTCCGATGAGGAGCGGGACCGTGAAGCCGGTGCGGGCCATCTCCCTCGCGGCATGCACCATCTCGTCAAGCGAGGGCGTGATGAGGCCCGAAAGCCCGATGGCGTCGGCCCCGCTCTCGCGGGCCGCGGCCAGGACCTTCTCGCACGGCACCATGACACCGAGGTCGATGACCTCGTAGTTGTTGCAGGCGAGAACGACCCCGACGATGTTCTTGCCGATGTCGTGCACGTCGCCCTTGACGGTGGCCATGACGATCCGCCCGTTCGGCCTCGCGGTGCCGCCCCCTGCGACCAGCCTGCGCTTCTCCTCCTCCATGAAAGGCGTCAGGTGGGCGACCGCCTTCTTCATCACCCGCGCGGACTTGACGACCTGGGGGAGGAACATCTTGCCGGCGCCGAAGAGGTCGCCGACCACGCGCATGCCGTCCATGAGGGGGCCCTCTATGATGGCGAGCGGGCGCGGGTACTTGGCCGTGTCGGCGCGCGCCTCCTCCGTGTCCTTCTCGATGAAGGCGTCGATGCCCTTGACGAGAGCGTGCGAGAGCCGCTGCTCCACCGGGGCCGCGCGCCAGGCGAGATCCTCCCGGCTCTCGATCTTGGACGCACCGCCCTGGGACGCCTTGAGCTCGTCCGCAAACGCGACCAGGCGCTCCGTCGCGTCCGGGCGGCGGTTCAGGACGACGTCCTCGACGCGCTCAAGGAGGTCCTTTGGGATCTCCTCGTAGACGCCGAGCATTCCCGCGTTCACGATCGCCATGTCGAGGCCGGCGGCGATCGCGTGGTAGAGGAACACCGCGTGCATGGCCTCGCGCACGGGATTGTTGCCGCGGAACGAGAACGAGACGTTGGAGACGCCGCCGGAGACCTTGGCGGACGGGAGCGTCTCCTTGATGATCCCCGTGGCCTCGAAGAAATCCACGGCGTAGTTGCTGTGCTCGTCGATTCCCGTGGCCACGGTCAGGATGTTCGGGTCGAAGATGATGTCCTCGGGCGGGAACCCGGCATCGGTGAGGAGCCGGTAGGCCCGCGTGCAGATGCGGACCTTCTCGTCGCGCGTCGAGGCCTGGCCGCGCTCGTCGAACGCCATGACGACGGCGGCGGCGCCGTAGCGAAGGACGAGCCGCGCGCGGCGCAGGAACTCGGCCTCGCCGTCCTTGAGCGAGATCGAGTTGACGATGCACTTGCCCTGCACGCACTTAAGGCCGGCCTCGATGACGCTCCATTTGGAGGAGTCGAGCATCGCGGGCACCCGCGCGATCTCCGGCTCGGCGGCGATCAGGTTGAGGAACTTCACCATTGTCGCCTCGCCGTCGATCAGCGCCTCGTCGACGTTGATGTCGATCGCGTTGGCGCCGTTCTCGACCTGCTGTCGCGCGATGGCCAGGCAGGAGTCCCAGTCGCCGGCCTTAAGTGCCTTTGCGAACCTGGGAGAGCCCGTGATGTTCGTGCGCTCGCCGATGACTATGAACTGCGAGGCGGAGGGCCGTTGTTGGTTCGGCATCGGGGAAGCGCCTGCCTCAGGAAATGACCAGCTCCTCCAGCCCGCTCAGGTGCATCGCCGGGGTCTGGCTCGGCGGCCTGCGCGGCGGGAAGGGGCGCACGGCCTGCGCGATCGCCGCTATGTGGTCGGGCGTCGACCCGCAGCATCCGCCGGCCATGTTGAGCCAGCCATTGGCGGCGAACTCGCCGAGGACCGCCGCCATGTCGGCCGGCGTCTCGTCATATCCTCCGAACGCGTTGGGAAGGCCGGCGTTCGGATGGCACGTGACATAGCACGGCGCGATTGCGGCCAGCTCCTCGATGTAGGGCCTCATCTGCCTTCCCCCGAGGGCGCAGTTGATCCCGACCGAGAACGGCCGGGCGTGCGCGATGCTCGCATAGAACGCCCCGATCGTCTGGCCCGAAAGCGTGCGCCCCGATGCGTCCGTGATGGTGACCGACACCATGACCGGGAGCCGCACGCCGGTCTCGTCAAACAGGGTCTCGATAGCGAAGAGCGCCGCCTTGGCGTTCAGCGTGTCGAAGATCGTCTCGACGAGCAGGGCGTCGACGCCGCCGGCCGCGAGGGCGCGCGCCTGCTCGAGGTACGCCGCCGCCACCTGGTCCCAGGTGACCGCGCGGAAGTCCGGCCGGTTCACGTCGGGCGACATCGAGAGGGTGCGGTTGAGCGGTCCGATCGCGCCAACGACAAAGCGGGGCCTGCCGGGATCGGCCCCCTGGGCCTTTAGCACCGCGCGCCTGGCGATCGCCGCCGCCGCCGTGTTCATTTCCGCGGCGAGCGACTCTGTCCCGTAGTCCGCCTGCGAGATCGCCGTCGCCGTGAACGTGTTTGTCTCGATGACGTCGGCCCCCGCCGCGAGGTACCGGGTGTGGACTTCCTCGATCACGTCCGGCCGCGTCAGCGACAGAAGGTCGCAGTTGCCCTTGAGGTCCCGGGGATGGCTCGCGAACCGGCTGCCCCGGAAGTCGCGCTCGCCCAGGCCGTGCTGCTGGATCATCGTGCCCATCGCTCCGTCGAGGACGGCGATGCGCGACTCAAACAGCCGGCGCAGGGAGGCAAAGGAGTCCGATAGGCGGGGGGAGGCCATGGGTGGTGGGTCGGATGATGAGTTCGGGCGAGGGGACAAAGGCAACCCATTCAAGTGAGGTTGGCAAGCTACATATCAATAAATCTGTATTTATTGATATGATTGTGCTTGCGCCTTTCTGCCCCCTTTCTGGCCATGGCATCGCCTGGGTTCTTTGTCGCATCTTCCGGGACTTGAGGGAAGGCCGTCAGAATCGGCCACAGTTGCGCTGCGGTATCGCATCACAGACCCCCACCGCGCCGCCAGGCGGCGCGGGCAAAGCCAATCGGGCTCCGAGCCCGGTGAAGGCGAGGGGCGAGGAACAAGCCGCCGGCCGCCATGCGGCCCGGCGGCGGGCATATGCGGAGTCCGAACACCCTGCCCGGGTTTTTCATCCGTGCGGCGCGATTGCGCGCGCCGCACGGGAAACTTCATCGCAATAGTGAAGCATGACATCCGTATGAACTCCAAAATGCCGCCGGCCCGCGTTGCGGTCCGCTGCCTTGCCATCCTGATCCCGGTCGCATCGGCCGTGCCCGCCTACTCGCAGTCCGATCCGGGCAGCCAACTCGAGCCGGTGGTCGTTGTCGCGACCCGGACTCCCGCCGACATCCGAACGCTCGGGACCGCGGTGGACCAGATCTCCGCTGCGGACCTCTCGCGGGAGCAGGTCGCGACTCCCGCCGCCGCGCTGGGCGCCGTCCCGGGCGCCCCCGCGTTTGCGAATGGCGCCGCCGGTTCCGACATGTCCGTCTTCCTCCGCGGATCGAATTCGGACCAGGTTCTCTTCCTGGTCGACGGCATCCGCATGAACGACGCCAACACTGACTACGCCGTGTTCCTGGGCGGCGCCCGGCTGGGCGCCACCGACGCAATCGAGATCGCGCGCGGACCGCAGAGCACGCTCTACGGGAGCGAGGCGGTCGGCGGCGTAGTCTCGATCCAGGCACAGAAGGGCGCGGGAGACCCCTCGGCGGACGCCACCGCCGAGGCCGGGAGCCACGACACGGTCGCCGGGAGCGTCGACGCCCAGGGCGCGCGTGACCGATGGGCCTGGTCATTCTCGGCCGCGGGCTCGCACACGGCCAACGAGCGCCCCAACAACTCGTTCGATAGCGGCGACGTCGTGTTCCGGGTCGACCGCGACCTCCCAGGGGGCGCAGACGTCGGGGCCACGCTCAGGGGTTTCGAGGGCAGGTACGGGGACCCGGGAGACATCTACACGAACGATCCCTATGCGCATGAGACCGAGAGCAACTGGCTGGGCACGGTTTTTGCCGACCTAAGACCGGCCCCGGACTGGACCGCGCACATCACGGCTGGGGGGCAGGACCGGCGCTACGTGGCCTTCGACGAGTCGCCAGGGGTGTTTGTCGACACCACCGTCGTCCAGAACCGCCGCGGGGTCCTGGACGCCCAGGCGAGCTACAGCGGGATTGCGGGACAGCGGCTGACAGTGGGCCTGACCGGCGAGGCCGACGCGACGCGGGACAACGGCTACGGCGACATAGACCAGCGGCAGAGCGTTTACGCGGCGTTCGCCGAGGACGAGTGGAATCCCGTCAGTCCCATTTACCTCACGGGAGGGCTCCGCTACGATGACTTCGACACGTTCGGCTCATCTGTCACGGGCCGGGCGACCGCGGCGTGGCTCCTGGCGAACCGCTCCGTCAAGCTGCGCGCAAGCTACGGGACGGGCTTCAACGCGCCCAGCTTCCTCGAGCTCTACGGCGTGGCGACGGGCTACGTCGGCAACCCTGACCTGAAGCCTGAACGAACCCGGGGCGGGGACGCCGGGATCGACTGGTACCTCCCGAAGCATGCCGGCACGCTCAGCGCGACCTGGTTCCGCAACGACTACACGGACCTGATCGAGTACAACTTCAACGTGTATCCCGGCACCACCGTCAACGTGGACCGGGCCCGCACATCCGGCGTCGAGCTCGAGGCCAAGCTCGGATTGTTCGCGGGCCTCGAGCTGCGCGCCTCCTACACATACCTTGAGGCCGACGATCTCACGGGCGAAACGGGGCTCCTGCGCCGCCCGAGGAACAGCGGAAGCGCCGACCTGTGGCGGGACTTCGGGGGGGGATGGAGCGCGGGTGCGGGCGTCCAGTTTGTCGGGGTCCGCCAGGACGTGGACGCACAGACATTCCTTACTGTGGCCGATCCTGGCTACGCGGTCGCGAGGATCTACGCCGAATGGCGCGCGAGCCGGCGGCTGACACTGAAAGCACGGGTGGAGAACCTGCTCGACCGGCGATATCAGCCGGTCAACGGATATCCGGCGCTCGGCCTCGGCGCATTTGGCGAGGTTGATTGGAGGCTCTGAACCGCGCAGGGTTTGACGGTGCGCGCGGGCGGGTCTTGGCTCACGGCATGCGCCCCCTCCGCGGCCCGGCCCAGGTCCTCCTCTCCCTCATCCTCGCCGCATCGGGCGGCGCCCAGCCCGGAGCGTCGCCCGCCGCGACCCGGAACACCGGCGATTACGTCCCGGCTGAGCTGTCGGCGATGACACGCCCGCAGTCAAGCGAGCTGCGCGAGCTGGTCGAGCGCTTCGTCGCCGACCGCGACGAGCTCATGCGGTTCTACGACGTGGATGGGTCGGCGCTCCAGGTCCGGCGGCTGCGGGAATTCTACGCGGCGTGGGACCGGCGCCTCGACGCGGTGGCGTTTGACAGCCTGGGAACCGAGGGCCGGGTGGACTGGCTGCTCCTGAAGCGGCGCCTAGGTCACGACCAGAAGCTCCTGGACCGCCAGGAGTCCAGGCGGAGGGAGATGGCGCCGCTCATCCCGTTCGCCGCGGAGATCGCGGCGCTCCAGGAATCGCGCCGCCTGATGGAGCCCGTCGACCCGCAGGCGGCCGCCGCGGCCCTGGACCGCATCGCCAAGGAGACCGGGGATGTCCAGGAGGCGCTGGAGGCCGGCCTGAAGGGCGGCCCGCAGAAGCAATCTAGGGACGCGCCGCCGATGACGGCGGCACCGGTCGCGGCCTACCGCTCGGTGGCGGCGATCGCCGAGCTGCGCGAAACGCTAGATGACTGGTACAAGTTCTACGACGGGTACGACCCCGCGTTCGGATGGTGGGCGCGCGCGTCGCGCGACCGGTTGAGCGGTGCGCTGGACGGGTACGTGAAGTTCCTGAGGGAGAGGGTTTTGGGAATCGAGGCTGGCAAGGACGAGCCTGTCATCGGGGACCCGATCGGCCGCGAGGGGCTGGACGTCGAGCTCGCGCACGAGATGATCGCGTATTCGCCGGAGGAGCTCCTCGCCATCGCGAACCGGGAATTCGCGTGGTGCGACGCCCGGCTCAGGGAGGCGTCGAAGGAGATGGGATTCGGGGACGACTGGAAGGCGGCGATGGAGAGGGTGAAAAGGGACCACGTCGCGCCAGGCGGCCAGCCGGGCCTCGTCCGCGACCTCGCGCTGGAGGCCGTCCGGTTCGTGCAGGACCGGGACCTTGTCACCATCCCGGCGCTCGCCGCGGACTTCTGGAGGATCGAGATGATGAGCCCGGCCAAACAGAAGGTCGCCCCCTTCTTCCTTGGCGGCCCCGACATCCTGGTCGCGTTTCCGACGGACACGATGGACTACGACGAGAAGGTCCAGAGCCTCCGGGCGAACAACGTGCACTTCGCGCGGGCAACCGTGTTCCACGAGCTGGTCCCCGGCCACCACCTCCAGTACTATTACGAGGGGCGCTTCAATCCGCACCGCGCGCTGTTCACGACGCCGTTCTGGGTCGAGGGCTGGGCCGTCTGGTGGGAGTTCCAGTTCTGGGACCTGGGCTTCCCGAAGTCGCCCGAGGACAGAATGGGAATGCTCTTCTGGCGCGCGCACCGGTGCGCGCGGATCATCTTCTCGCTCAACTTCCACCTCGGCAAATGGACGCCGCAGCAGTGCGTCGACTTCCTCGTCGACCGCGTGGGCCACGATGGGGCGAGCGCGACGGGAGAGGTGAGGCGGTCCTTCAACGGGACGTTTCCGCCGATGTACCAGGCCGGCTACATGCTCGGCGCGCTCCAGTTGCGCGAGCTCCACGGCGAGCTGGTCAAGCCCGGGGGGATGACCAACCGGCAGTTCCACGACGCGATCCTGGTCGGCGGGCCGATGCCCATCGAGATGGTCCGCGCCCGCCTCAAGGGCGAGAGGCCGCCGCGCGACTTCAAGCCGCAATGGCGGTTCGCCGAGTGACCGTCAGCGCCCCTTCCACGCCAGGACGAGCGAGCCCGCGACGATGAGGGTGCCTCCGACCGCGTGCTGCCACGTGAGGCGCTCGCGCAGGAATATGCCCGCGAGCACGATCGCGAAGACGACGCTCAGCTTGTCTATCGGCGCTACCCGCGAGGCCTCGCCTAGCTGCAGGGCCCGGAAATAGCAGAGCCACGAGAGCCCGGTCGCAAGGCCCGAGAGGCCCAGGAAGAGCAGCGTCCTGCGCCCGGGCATGGCGATCGGGCCGGGCTCGGTGGCGAACACGATCGCCCATGTGAACAGAAGAACGACGGCGGTGCGGATGGCCGTCGCAAGGTTGGAGTTCACGTGCTCGACGCCCACCTTCGCAAGGACGGCCGTGATTCCCGCAAACACCGCCGAGAGGACTGCCCAGAAGACCCAGGTCATGCAGCGGTTGCTACCAGATTCCGGCGACAAAGTAACAGGGAATCCGCGCATGGTTGCCTCGCGCGGAAAACTCGCTCCCAATGAGGCGATCAACACTTCGGAACAGACGCCACGCTTGCGCGCGGAAGCATTGCCGAGGATTGGATTCGGCCTGCTGTCGGCGGTGGCCGCGCTTTCCGCCGCGGTCGGCGCGAGCGCGGCAAGCCTCTCCGACAGGGTCGTCGTCGTCGCCAACAGTGAGGCCGCGGACTCGGTGGCCATAGCGCAGCACTATGCGCGAGTCCGCGGGGTGCCGTCCGCGAACATCATCGCCCTCAGGATGCCCGTCTCCGAGACGGTATCCTGGCGGGAGTTCATCTCGGCCGTCTGGCAGCCGCTCGAGGACCAGCTTGTCGACCGCGGGTGGATAGACGCAATCAAGATGGACCTTTTTGACGATGTGGGGCGGCGCAAGTACGCGATCTCGGGCCACAGGATCGCGGCGCTCGTCGTCTGCAGGGGGGTCCCGCTCCGGATCGCGCACGACCCGGCGCTGTACAAGGAGGTCAGGCTCCTCACCGACCACCCGGAATTCCGCACGAACCAGGGGGCGGTCGACTCCGAGCTCAGCCTCCTTGCGCGAACGGACTACCCGATCAATGCGAGCGTCCCCAACCCGCTTTACCACAAGGTCCGGCCGACCGACGATGAGCGCTCCCTGGTGGTCGAGGTCTCCCGGCTTGACGGGCCCACGGCCGCGGATGCCATGGGGCTCGTCGACCGGGCCGTGGAGGCCGAACGTTCCGGCCTCCTGGGGCGCGCTTACGCGGACGCCGCCGGGCCGCGCGAGACGGGAAACCGCTGGATCGAGTCGGCCGCCGCGCAGATGACCGCCCTCGGATACGACGCTTCCGTAGGCCGCGGCCCGGCCACCATGCCGGCGACCGCGCGGTTCGACGCGCCCGCGCTCTATTTCGGGTGGTACGCGCAGGACGTGAACGGCCCGTTCCTGCTTCCCGGGTTCCGGTTCCCGCCCGGCGCGATCGCCGTCCACATCCACAGCTTTTCGGCGCGGACGCTGCGGTCGGCCACCGAGGGCTGGTGCGGGCCCCTGGTCGCCCTTGGCGTGACCGCGACGGTCGGAAACGTATTCGAGCCGTACCTGGAGTTCAGCCACAACCCGGCCATGCTGCTGGACGCCCTGACCTTCGGAGACGACCTGGTCGACGCCGCCTATTATGCGCTGCCCGTGCTCAGCTGGCAGTCGATCGTCATAGGCGATCCGCTCTACCGCCCCTTTGCGGTCCCGCTTTCCGCGCAGATGAGGGGACTCTCCGCGCTTGCGCCGGGGCTGGCCTCCTACGCGGTCATCCGCCGCATGAACCTGCTCGACGCCTCCGGCAAGAAATCGGATGCGATCAACGCGGGCAGGGAGGGCATGCGCGCGGCACCGGGCCTTGCGCTCGCCCTCGCCCTTGGCCAGAGGCTCGACGCGTCAGGCCTGGGGAGGGAGGCGCTCAGGCTGGTCAAGGACGCGGCCGGGTCCGCCGGCGGGTCCCCGGGGGACTGGGAACTGATGCGCGAGGCCGCGCTGTTCCTCGCGTCGCACGGCGGATCCGCCGAGGCGATCGGCGTCTTCCAGGCGCTCTTCGCGATCGACGCGATTCCACCCGCCCTCCGGTCGCACTGGCTCGGGGATGCGCACCGCGTGGCCCTCGAGGCTGGAGACACGGCCCAGGCCGCCCAATGGAAGGCGGAAATCGGCCAGGCCGCCGAGAGGTCGGCCGGGTCGGATCCGCCGCCGTAGGTCGGCCCCTGAGGGACGGTCAGGTGGCCTCGACTATCTTGTCCGCGAGACCGTACGCGACGGCCTCCTTGGCATTCAGGTAGAAGTCGCGGTCGCTGTCGCGGGAGATCTTGTCAATCGGCTGGCCGGAGGCGTCCGCAAGGATCTGGTTCAGCTCGCCGCGAAGCTTATCCATCTCCTGGGCCTGGATGTTGATGTCGGTCGCGGGCCCGATGAACCGTCCGGAAATGATCGGCTGGTGGATGAGCACGCGCCCATGGGGGAAGATCAGCCGGCGGCCCTTTTCCGCCGCGCAGAGCAGGATCGAGCCCATGGACGCGGCCATGCCGGTCACGACGACCGTTATGGGCGAGGAGACGAGCTTCATCGTATCGTAGACGGCCATCCCCGCGGTGATCGAGCCGCCGGGCGTGTTCATGTAGAAGGTGATCTCCTTGCCGGGCGCTATGGTCTCTAGGTAGAGGATCTTCTCGCTCAGGTCCTTCGCGGTTTCATCGGTGATCGGACCCCACAGGAAGATTTTCCGCTGCTTTAGGAACCGCCTCTGTATCAGGAGGGACACTGACGGATCCCGCTTCTGGGCAACGGTTTCGTCGATATCCTCGTCCTCGTCCTCATCGTCGTCGAGACGGGGCAGGGGGGCGTTGAGACCGGGATTGAGGTTCTCGAAGTGCATCGGACTCCAAAATGGGCAGATCGCCCGCTTTGGCAAGTCAGGGCGCCGGCTTCGCCTGCCAGACCGCGAGCAGCTCCGGCGAGGCCTGGGCGCGCACTCCGTTGTCGGTCAGGATGTCGTCGGTCGCGGCGACCATCTCCTGGCGCGGGAAGATCAGGGTCTCGCCGCCCCTGCCGGCGAAGGCGAACTTGACGAACTCCGACTTGGAGTCGCGCAGCACCTCGACTATGTGCCTGAGGTTCTTGATCTTGGTGCCGTTCACCGTGTCGACCACCCGCGCGACGGCGTTGTCATAGCCCGTGGACAGCTTGTGGGGGAAGAACGGCGAGGTCACCACGACCAACTCCTCGCCCGGGAAGGCGGGCTTGTCGCCACGGCGGGTGACGAGGGGGCTGGCCAGGAAGCTCATGCCCTGCAGCAGCCCGCCATGGCTTGCGATGCCGCTGACGAATTCCGCCGACGCACTCGAGAAGACCAGCGGGCCGTAGACGAAGTAGGGTGGGTAGGCGCCCTCCAGGCTGGGGATGAGCAGGGCCCGCTCCGCAGGGACCGGCACGTCGAACTGAAGGTGCTTGCCTGCCCGGACGACCGTCAGGGGAACGGTCCCGTTCTTCGCGATCTTCTGGACCAGGTACTGGAACCTGAGCCGCAGGCTGTCACCCTGGTGGACCATGCCCTGGTCGTCGATGTCTGTGTCCCCGATCTTGGAGATCACGTCCCACTCCCTAAGGGGATAGGCCGGATCGTCGCTGTCGACCCTGTGGATCACGATGCCCTGATCCGTCTTTGCGAGCTTCAGGAAGGACCGCAGCGCCGGGTTCTCGAGCGTCTGCAGTTCGTCGAAGTAGACCGGCTTCCCGTGGTAATGCCCGCTGGCGATGTCCTTGAGGAACAGCTCTATCTCCTCGCAGGGGATTATGTAGCCGATGTTCTCGGCCCCGCCCAGGTGGCTGAACGCGAGGCCTATCATGGTGTTTCCCGCGACGGCGGGGCCCCCGCTGTTGCCCGGATTGATCGCCGCGTCGATCTGTATGCGCAGCCCTGAGGTCGGATAGTTGTAGCTGGCGAACTCAATCCGCGAGACTATGCCCTTGGTGATCGAGAGGCTGTTGCCTCCCGTCGGGTATCCGTAGACGAGGACGGGGTCCTTGATGTCGGGGATCTTGCTGGCGCGGGGCAGGGGGGCGTGCGTTTCGAAGAACGACTCGTCTTCCAGCTTGAGCACCGCAAGGTCTATGCCCGGAGCAACGATCTCGACGGTGGCCGGGATCTTGTCGCCGGCCTGGTTGGCCTGGACCTGCACCTGGCTCGAGTAGAGGACAACGTGGGCGTTCGTGAGGATGCGCTTGCCCTCGATGACGACGCCGCTGCCCGTCGCGTCGCTCGGCGCCTGCTTGTTCCAGGGCCGGTAGACGTCGGGATAGCGCATGGTCGTGAAGACCTTGACCACGGAGTTCTCGACCGACGGCGCCTTATCGACGTCGGCCGCGGCCCTGGCGACCGAAGGCGCGGCCTTCGGGCCCCCGGCGGCGGATGAGGCGGCCGGAGGGGCCGCAGCCGGCGTTGGCGCGGCGTCGTCCGCAAGGACGGGGGCAAGCCCCGAGAGGATCATGGCGCCGAGCGCGGGCATGAGCGACCTGGCGATATGCTGGAGGGGGGAGGGGTCCGTCACGGTGATAGCGTGATGGCGCCGGCTGCGCGGGATGCCAAACTCTTTCGGGCCCCGCTAGTACCGCGTCTTGTCGGGCTTCTTCGCCCATTCGGCGAAGGCGGCCCTGGCCTCCTCCGGCAGAAGGGTCTGCATCGAGACGCGGCGCTCCCCCGGCGGGAGCGGGATCTGCTCGTAGATGAAGTCGTCGTCGAAGCCGATGTCGGCGGCCTCCTGGCGGGTGTTCCCGTAGTACACGGTCGGGATGCGCGCCCAGTAGATTGCGGACAGGCACATCGGGCACGGCTCGCAGCTCGAGAAGAGTGTGCAGTCGGGCAGCTGGAACGCTGCGAGCGCCCGGCAGGCCTCGCGGATGGCGACTATCTCCGCGTGCGCCGTCGGGTCGCACGTCGATGTCACCTGGTTGTGCCCGCGCCCGATGACCCGGCCGTCCCGGACCACGACGCAGCCGAACGGACCGCCCCGCCCGGAGCGAACACCCTCTTTGGAAAGGCGGATCGCCTCGCGCATGAAGTCTTCGCTGGTCATTGGGTTGGCATGAATCCTTCCGGCGGACCGGACACAAGAGCCGGAAGGTACAATGGAGGTGACAGGTTACAACGAGGAACTTAATTGTGTCCGTCAGAACTGCCGCATGACGACCGCCAACATGATTTCCGGCCTCGAGATCCGGGGCCCGGTGCCACTTCAATACGCAGAGATCCTCACCCCCGAGGCATGCAGCTTCCTCGCGGGTCTGTTTCGCGCGTTTGAGTCGCGCCGGGCGGAGATTCTGCGCCGCCGGGTCGAGCGGCAGGCCGAGCTCGACTCGGGCTCGCTCCCGGACTTCCTGCCCTCCACCAAGTCGGTCCGCGAGGGCTCGTGGAGGGTGGCGCCCGCCCCGGCCGACCTCCTCGACCGGCGCACCGAGATCACGGGCCCGGTCGACAGGAAGATGGTCATCAACGCGCTCAACTCGGGTGCAAAGGTGTTCATGGCCGACTTCGAGGACGCGACGTCGCCCACGTGGGAGAACCTGATCGAGGGCCACATCAACCTCCGGGATGCGGTGAGGCGCGCGATCACCTTCACGAGCCCCGAGGGGAAGGCCTACAGGCTCAACGATACAACGGCGACGCTCCTCGTGCGCCCGCGGGGCTGGCACCTGCCGGAGAAGCACGTGCGCGTCGACGGAATGCCGGTGTCGGGGAGCCTCTTCGACTTCGGCCTCTATTTCTTCCACAACGCCCGCGAGCTCCTTGCCCGCGGATCCGGCCCATACTTCTACCTGCCGAAGATGGAGAGCCACCTCGAGGCCAGGCTTTGGAACGACGTGTTCATCCACGCCCAGGCGGCGATCGGGATCCGGCCGGGCTCCATACGCGCGACCTCGCTCATCGAGACCATCCTCGCGGCCTTCGAGGCCGAGGAGATCCTGTACGAGCTGCGCGAGCACGCGTCGGGCCTCAACTGCGGCCGCTGGGACTACATCTTCAGCTGCATCAAGAAGCTGCACGCGCGGAAGGACTACGTCTTCCCCGACAGGGCCCAGGTCACGATGACGGCGCCCTTCATGCGGGCCTACTGCCTGCACGTCATCAAGGTGTGCCACCGCCGCGGGGCGCACGCGATGGGGGGGATGGCGGCCCAGATCCCGATCAAGAACGACCCGGCCGCGAACGACGATGCGCTCTCCAAGGTCCTTGCGGACAAGGAGCGGGAGGCGACGGACGGGCACGACGGCACATGGGTCGCGCACCCGGGCCTGGTGCCTGTGGCGCTCAAGGCCTTCGACAAGCACATGCCCGGCCCCAACCAGGTCGCCCGCCAGCGCGACGACGTCAACGTGACCGCGGCCGACCTGCTTGCCGCGCCCACGGGCACGATCACCGAGGCGGGGATCCGGACGAATCTGAGCGTCGGGATCCAGTATCTCGAGGCCTGGTTCGGGGGGCTGGGCTGCGTGCCGCTGTACAATCTGATGGAGGACGCGGCGACCGCGGAGATATCCCGCGCGCAGCTCTGGCAGTGGATCCACAGCGGGGCGAAACTCGAGGACGGCAGGGCGATAACCGCGTCGTTCTGCGAGATGCTGCTCGGCGAAGTGATAGAGAAGGTCAAGAGGGAGGTGGGAGAGGACCGGTACCTGAACGGGCATTTCCGGGTGGCGGGACACCTCTTCACCGACATGATCAAGGCGCCCAACATCGACGAGTTCCTCACGCTCCCAGCCTACGAACTTCTCGCGTGAGCGCGGCCATGCCTCACTCGCTCGAAGCGCTCAATACATGCGCCAGGGGGGCGTTCGTCGCAGCGCTGGGGCACCTCTTCGAGCATTCGCCGTGGGTTGCCGCGGAAACCTTTGAGAAGCGGCCGTTCGGCGACGTGGAGGGCCTCCACGCGGCCCTCTGCGAGACGATGAGGAAGGCCCCGGCCGAGCGCCGGCTGGCCCTTGTCCGCGCCCACCCCGACCTTGCCGGCCGCATGGCCCGGCAGGGCGGCCTGACGAGCTCGTCGGCCCGGGAGCAGTCGGCCGCCGGCCTCAATCGGCTGGCGCCCGCCGAGGCCGCCGAGATCGAACGGCTCAACGGCGCCTACAGGGCCCGCTTCGGCTTTCCGTTCGTCATCTGCGCCCGCCTGAACGCGAAGGATGCGATCCTCTCCGCGATGCGCGCGCGAGCCGGCAACACCCCCGAGGAGGAGCTCTCGACGGCGCTTGACGAAATCGCCAAGATCGCCCGACTTCGGCTCAACGAAGCGATCGCAAAGGAGAACCAGAATGCCCGGTAAACTCAGCACACACGTCCTAGACCTCACGGCGGGCCGGCCCGCGGCCGGCCTGCGGTTGGAGCTGCGCCGGATCGCGCCCCGACCAGCCCTGCTGAAGACCGCCGTCACGAATCCCGACGGCCGCACCGATGCGCCTCTCCTTGGCCCGGACGAGATGGAGGCCGGTACCTACCAGATAGATTTTCACGTGGCGGAATACTTCGCGTCGAAGGGCGTGGCGGCGCAGAGGATCCCGTTTCTCGACGTGGTGCCGGTGCGCTTCGGGGTTTCCGACCCTTCCTGGTCCTACCACGTTCCGTTACTTGTCACGCCGTTTGCCTACAGCACCTATCGGGGAAGCTGAAGGCGCGCCGCGAATGCCCAAGGTATCCCCGAACCAAGCCGCCGCGACGCTCGCCCGACGCCTCGACAGGCTCGCGCGGGTCTCGGACGAGCGCGGGGCGACGACGCGCACGTTCATGTCCCCGGCGATGCGCAGGGCCTGCTCGCTCGTGGGCGCTTGGATGAGGGGCGCGGGCCTCTCGGTCAGGGTGGACCGGCTGGGCAACCTTATCGGCAGGACCCGGGCGCCCCGGAGGGGCGCAAGGACGCTCCTCATGGGATCGCATCTCGACACGGTCCGCGACGCGGGCCGCTTTGACGGCGCCCTCGGGGTCCTCCTGCCGATCGCGGCCCTCGAGGTGCTCCGGGCCCGGGGAGTCGCGCTTCCATTCGCCGTCGAGGTCGTCGGCTTCTCGGAGGAGGAGGGCGTCAGGTTCTCGAGCGCGTACCTCGGGAGCAAGGGCTACGCGGGGCTGCTCGGCAGGCGGGACCTAGGCCTGCGCGACCGCGACGGCATCTCGGTCGCGCAGGTCCTTGCGGGCGCACGCGGGCGGTTCTCCCGGCCCGGCCCCGCCCACGGCCGGGACGAGCTCATCGGATATCTGGAGGCCCATATCGAGCAGGGGCCCGTGCTCGGGGAGCTCGGCCTCGCCGCCGGGGTGGTCTCGGCGATCTCGGGCCAGACGCGGGCCCGGGTGGCGTTCGGAGGCAGGGCCGGGCACGCTGGGACGACGCCGATGGCGATGCGCAGGGACGCGCTCGCGGGCGCCGCGGAGTTCGTCGTCGCGGCCGAGGCGTTTGCCAGCTCCCGTCCGCCGCTCGTCGCCACCGTGGGCCGGATCTCGGCCCATCCCGGGGCCGCGAACGTCATCGCGGGGGCGGCCGAGCTGTCGCTCGACGTGAGGCACCCGGTCGACGCGGGGAGGCGCGCCGCATTCCGTGGCCTCCGCGAAGAGGGCCGGCGGATAGCGAAGAGGCGCAGGCTGTCGTTCTCGATGGACGTGACCCAGGACAACGGCTCCGTCCCGTGCTCGCGCGACCTGACCGCGCTCCTCGCCAGTTGCGTGCGCGGGCGCCTGGGCAGATGCGTGGCCCTTGCGAGCGGCGCGGGCCACGACGGCGTAATGATCTCGAGGCTGGCGCCCGTAGCCATGCTGTTCGTGCGCTGCCGCGAGGGGATCAGCCACCACCCGGACGAGTTTGTCGCGCAAAGGGACCTTGATGCCGCGCTTCGGATCACCGTCGACTTCCTGGCCCGACTGGCTTCCCGGTTCCCGAGATGAGCGACCACTACGACCTGATCGTGCGCGGCGCGACCGTCGTCACCCCGGCCGGCGCAATCCGCGCCGACATCGCGTCCGCCGGCGGAAAGATCGCGAGGATCGGCCCCGAGATCCCGGGCACGGCGGCCGCGACCATCGGGGCCAGCGGGCTCCATGTGATCGCCGGGATCATCGACTCGCACGTCCACTTCAACGAGCCGGGCAGGGCCAGCTGGGAGGGGCTTGAGCACGGATCGAGCGCCCTCGCCGCGGGCGGTGGGACGGCGTTTTTTGACATGCCGCTCAACTCGCTGCCGCCGGTCACCGATGCGGCGAGCTTTGCGCTAAAGCGGGCGGCCGCGGAGCGCTCGTCGCGCACCGACTTCGGGATCTGGGGCGGCCTCGTGCCCGGGAACGTCGACCAGCTGGAGCCGATGCGCGACGCGGGCGCGATCGGCCTGAAGGCGTTCATGTGCAACAGCGGCGTCGAGGAGTTCCCGCTGTCGGACGCGGCGACGCTGCGGGCCGGGATGAAGCGCGCGGCGCAGCTCGGGATGCTGGTGGCCGTGCACGCCGAGGACGAGGCGCTGGCCCGCCAGGGGACGGCCGAGCAGCACGCGCTCGGGACGGATGTCCGCTGCTGGCTGAAATCGCGCCCGGTGGAGCTCGAGCTGGCTGCGATCCGCACCGCGGTGGACATCGCCGGGGAGACGCGCTGCCGCCTGCACCTCGTCCACGTGAGCAGCCCCGAGGGCGTCGCGCTTGCGCGCGACGCGAGGAAGCGGGGCGCGGACGTCTCGGTCGAGACCTGCCCGCATTACCTGCTGCTTGCGGACAAGGACGTCGTCCGCCTAGGGGCCCCGGCGAAGTGCTTTCCGCCGCTGCGGCCCGAAGAGCTGCGGCTGGGGCTCTGGCGCGAGCTCGAGGCCGGCGCGGTCGACACCATCGGGTCCGACCACTCGCCGGCGCCGCCGGAGATGAAGCGCGCGGCGGACTTCTTCTCCATCTGGGGGGGGATATCCGGCTGCCAGCACGGATTTGAGCTCCTGCTCTCCGCGGCGCTCGCGAGGCGGCCGGCCGAGATCGCGCTGCCGCACATCTCGGCCCTCTTCTCGGCGAACGTCGCCCGGCGGTTCCGAATCGACCGGACGAAGGGCCGGCTTGCCGAGGGCCTCGACGCCGACATGACCTTCATCGACATCGCCGGCGAGCACGTGCTCTCGAACGCCGAGCTGCTCTACATGCACCGCCAGGGACCCTACGACCGGCGCCGGTGCAAGGTCAGGATCGCGCGGACGATCGTGCGGGGACGCACCGTCTTTGCTCAGGGGCGGATTGCACCGGGAGCCACTCCGGGTCATTTTATCCGGCCAGACTAGCCACACGTCCCCAATCCCAGACAAACCATGCCTGAACTCTTCGGACACACCCGGGCCCGCGTGGGAGCGCGCCACGCGCTCATCACGCCGGACAACCAAGTCAACAGCTCCCTTCCGGGCGTCGTGGGCGCGACGGCGGCCGTGCTCGTGAGCCCGGCCATGGGGGCGGGCTTCGCCCAGACGCTGCTGACCTTCGGGGCCGGGGGATCCGCGAGGTTCGCCGCGGGCGGGGTCGAGACGTTCGGGTACCTTATGGGCGGCGGGGCGACGGTTGCCGTGGGCGCGCGGGTTCGGCGCCTCGGCCCCGGGGGGTACTTCTTCTGCCCGGCCGGCTCGGACTGGAGCCTGGCGAGGCCGAGCAGGGGGACCCGGGTCACGCTGTTCCAGAAGACGCATGCCCCGCTCGCCGGCGCGGGCGGCCCGCGCGCGATCATCTCGGACCAGTCGAGGGTCAAGGGGGCGCCGTTTCTGGGCGATCCGGCGGCGAATCTCCAGGTGCTCCTGCCCGACGAGCCCGCGTTCGACATGGCCGTCAACATTTTCGCCTACCAGCCCGGCGGCCACCTTCCCTTTGTCGAGGTGCACATAATGGAACACGGGCTCGTCATGCTCTCTGGCGCTGGAGTCTACCGCCTCGAGGACTCGTGGTACCCCGTCCGGGCCGGGGACGCGATCTGGATGGCGCCCTACTGCGCCCAGTGGTTCGTCGCGATGGGGAAGGTCCCGGCCCGGTACCTCTACTACAAGGACGTAAACCGGCCAGCGCTTTGAGCACACCGAAACCCGACCTCAGGATCGCTATTGACCGAGCCGGGCTCGGGCGCCGGATCGACGAGCTGGCCATGATCTCGGAGGCTCCGGCCCCGGTGGTCACGCGGGTGCTCTTCTCGGAGGCGGACGCGCGTGGCAGGGAGTACGTGCGCAGGGCGGCGCGCGAGGCCGGCCTCGCCGTGCGGGAGGACCCCGTCGGCAACATCTTTGCCCGGTGGGCGGGAGGCGAGCCGGGCCTGCCCGCGGTCGGGTCGGGCTCCCACACGGACGCGATCCCGAACGCGGGCAGGTACGACGGCGTCGTGGGCGTTCTCGGGGCCATCGAGGCGCTCGCCGCCCTGAAGCGCGCGGGATTCAAGCCGAGGCGCTCCATGGAGGTCGTCATGTTCACGGCCGAGGAGCCGACCCGGTTCGGCCTCGGCTGCCTCGGGAGCCGGCTCATGGCCGGCTCGATCCCGGTCGAGAAGGCTCGGGAACTCAGGGACCGCGAGGGCCGGACGCTGGACGAGCTCCGGGCGTCGGCGGGCTATTCGGGCCCGCTCGAGTCGGTGCGGCTGCCGTCGGGCCACTACCACGCCTTCGTCGAGCTCCACATCGAGCAGGGCCCGGTCCTCGAGGCTGCCGGGATCCCGATCGGGATCGTCGAGCGCATCGCCGGGCCGAGCAGCTACCGCGTGACTCTCCACGGGGAGGGGGGGCACGCGGGGGCGGTCCTCATGCCGGGGCGACACGACGCGATGCTCGCGGGAGCCGAGATCGCGCTGGCCGTGGAGCGGGCCGCGAATGCGAGCGGCAGCCCGGACACCGTGGGGACGGTGGGCGTGTTTCGGATCGAGCCGGGGGCCGTCAACAGCGTCCCGTTCAAGGCCTATCTGGAGATCGATCTGAGGGACTCGCGCCTCGACACGCGGTCCAAGGCGCTTGCCGAGATCCGCAACGCGGCCGAGACCGCGTGCGCGCGGCGCGGCGTCACCATGGAATTCGAGGAGATAAACGCCGATCCCCCCGCCGCGGGGGACCCGAGGACGGTCGCGATTGCGGAGGGGGTGTGCTCGGAGCTGGGGCTGCCCTCGCTTCGCATGGTGAGCCGGGCCTACCACGACGCGCTCTTCATGTCCCGCGTGAGCCCGACAACCATGATCTTCATCCCGTGCCGCAACGGCTGGAGCCACCGGCCGGAGGAATACGCGTCGCCCGAGCACATCGCCTCCGGGGCCGAGGTCCTCGCGCACACGCTCGCGAGGCTGGCCTCATAACCCGATGGGATTCGAATTCACGCTGAACGGCCGCAGGATGCGGGTCGAGGACGAGGCCCCGACGACCACCCTTCTCGAATACCTCAGGGCCAGCGGCCTGACCGGGAGCAAGCAGGGGTGCGCCGAGGGCGACTGCGGGGCGTGCACGGTCGCGATCGTCGACAGGGACGGCGCCGGCAATCCCGCATACCGCGCGGTGAACAGCTGCATCGCGCTTCTGCCCATGTTCGCGGGCCGCGAGCTCGTGACGGTCGAGGGGCTCGAGGGAGAGGGGGGCTCACTGCATCCCGTGCAGGCCGCGATGGTCGACCACTACGGCTCCCAGTGCGGGTACTGCACCCCGGGATTCGTGATGTCGCTCTTCGAGGGCTACTACCGGAGCGACTGCAAGCGGCCGAGCGACATCAGCGACCAGCTCTGCGGGAACCTGTGCCGGTGCACGGGCTACCGCCCAATCCGCGACGCGGCCCTCGACTGCCTTGGGCGCCGGGGGGCCTTGCGCCGGAGGTCCGGGGCGCCGCTGCCTGACCGCTTCCTGGAGCGCCTCGGTGCCCCGGTCGCGCGGCCCGCCCCCCTGGATTATGCGGCGGGCGCGGAACGCTTCGTCAGGCCCGTCACACTTGCGGGGCTGTTCGCCGCGCTGGCGGGGCGCCCGGACGCGCGGCTCGTCGCCGGGGCGACGGAGATCGGCGTCGAGGTGACCAAGAAGTTCAAGTCGTTCCCGCTCCTCGTGTCCGCTGAAGGTGTTCCCGAGCTCACGGGAATAGTGAAGACCGACTCCGCGTGGCGGATCGGCGCCGCGGCGACATTGACCGCAGTCGAGGACGCCCTCGGAGGGGAGTATCCCTCGGTCCTTAGGATGCTCAAGGTATTCGCGTCAAGGCAGATAAGGAACAGGGCGACGCTCGGCGGCAACCTCGCCACGGCATCCCCGATCGGGGACTCGGCGCCGGTCCTCCTCACGCTCGACGCCGAGCTCGTCCTCGCCTCGGCCAAGGCCGATCGCACCGTGGCCCTGTCCGAGTTCTTCACGGCATACCGCAAGACGCTTCTGGGCCCGGGCGAGATCATCCGCGAGATCGTGCTCCCTCGCTTCGACGGGACGGGCGGGCTCTCCCGGCGGGCGGACTTCCTCAAGGTGTCCAAGCGACGCGAGCTCGACATCAGCATCGTCGCGGCGGCCTTCTGCATAGACACGGACCGGGGGGGAGTCATCCGGCGCGCGCGACTCGCCTACGGAGGCGTCGCGCCGACGCCCGTCCGGGCGCGGCGCGCCGAGGCCGCGCTCGAGGGGCGCAGGCTCGGCGAGGCGGCGGAGGAGGCCGCCCGCATCCTGTCCGGCGAATTCAAGCCGATCGACGACGTGCGCGGCAGCGCCGCCTACCGCCGGGAGCTCGTGGTCAGCCTCTGGGAGAAGTTCGTCTCCGGCGCCTCAAGCGCGGCCCAGGATGCGCCTCCCGACTTTGAGAAGGGCCTGGACGCGGTCCCGGCCGACGCGTCGCGGGCGCTCCGCCACGAGAGCGCGGTGGGGCACGTCACGGGCCGGGCGCTCTACGCGGACGACACGGCTCAGCGCCGGCCCATGCTCGACATCTGGCCCGTCTGCTCCCCGCATGCGCGGGCCCGGATCCTGCGGCGCGACGCGACGCGGGCCCGCGCCATGCCGGGCGTCGTCGCGGTCCTCATGAGCGAGGACATTCCCGGGCACAACAACGTTGGCACCCACCACGACGAGCCGCTCTTCGCAGACAAGGAGGTGAGATACCACGGCCAGGTGGTTGCAATCGTCGTCGGGAGGTCGCTTCGCGCGTGCCGGGCGGCCGCCGCCGCGATCGATGTCGAATACGAGCCCCTTCCGCCGCTCCTCGGGATCAAGGATGCGATGGCGCAGGGCAGCTTCCACACGCCTCCGCACACGATCGCCCGCGGCGACTGGAGGGCGGCCCTCGACAAGGCCCCGCTCAGGTTGGACGGCGAGTTCTCGTTCGGCGGGCAGGAGCACTTCTACCTCGAGACGCAGGCGGCCTGGGCCGAGGCCGGCGAGGCGGGCTCCATCCTCGTCAGCTCGTCGACGCAGCATCCGACCGAGATCCAGGCGATTGTCGCCGACCTGATCGCGCAGCCGCGAAACAGGGTCGTCGTGCAGTCCCCCAGGATGGGCGGCGGCTTCGGGGGCAAGGAGACGCAGGGCAACGCCTTTGCGGCCATGGTCGCGCTGGCCGCCGTCAGGACCCGCCAGCCCGTGAGGATCCAGCTCGACCGCGACCTGGACATGATGATCACGGGCAAGCGCCATCCGTTCCTCGCGAAGTTCGCGGTGGGTTACGACCGCAGGGGGATGATCCTGGCCGCGGCCGTCGATCTTTGCTCTGACGGGGGCTGGTCGCTCGACCTCTCTCAGCCGGTGCTCGACCGGGCCCTGTTCCACATCGACAACGCGTACTACATACCGGCGCTTCGCGTCACCGGGCTCATAGCCAAGACCAATGTCGCCTCCAACACCGCGTTCCGCGGCTTCGGGGGCCCCCAGGGGATGCTCGTCATGGAGGAGATCGTCGACCGGATCGCGCGCCGGCTGGGCCTTGCGCCGGAAGAGGTGCGGGGCCGCAACCTCTACCGGGGCCACGGCAGGACAAACACGACCCACTTCCTTCAGGAGATCGGCGACAACCGCCTGCAGACCGTCTGGAAGCGGGTGCAGAAGGACGCGGGTTTCGCAAGGCGGCGCAAAGCGGTGGACCGGTGGAACAGGGCGCACCCGCGCATCAAGCGCGGGGTCGCGGTGACGCCGGTCAAGTTCGGGATCTCGTTCACGCTGACGCAGTACAACCAGGCGGGCGCGCTCGTCCTTCTCTACAGCGACGGGACGGCGCAGGTTAACCACGGCGGGACCGAGATGGGGCAGGGGCTCCACACGAAGATCCACGGCATCGCGATGCGCGAGCTGGGCCTGCCGGCCGACCGGGTCCGGGTGATGCCCACGGCGACCGACAAGGTGCCCAACACGTCGGCCACGGCCGCGTCATCCGGCGCGGACCTGAACGGCGCGGCGGTCCGCAACGCGTGCCTGGCCCTTCGCGAGCGGCTGCTTCCGGTGGCCGCGGAGCTGCTGTCAAAGAGCGCCGGCCGGAAGGTGCCGGAGTCGCGCGTCGTGTTCGCGGACGGGAAGGCCGCCGTCCGCGGATCAAAGACGGCCGTCGACCTGGCCCATGTGTGCTGCAGGGCGCACGAGCTCAGGATCAGCTTGGCCGCCACGGGATACTATGCGACGCCCGGGATCCACTGGAGCTGGGCGACGGCCTCGGGAAGGCCCTTCCAGTACTTTGTCTGCGGCGCCGCCGTCGCGGAGGTCGAGGTCGACGGCTACAACGGAATGCACCGGGTCGTCCGCCTCGACGCCGTCCACGACGTGGGCGACTCGCTAAACCCTGGGGTGGACCTCGGGCAGATCGAGGGCGGGATCGTCCAGGGCATCGGCTGGCTCACGCGGGAGGAGCTTCTCTGGGACAAGGAGGGGCGCCTGACGACCCACAGCGCGAGCACGTACCAGGTCCCGGCGATAAGCGATGCGCCGATTGAGATGCATGTCACGCTCCTGCCGATGGCGGCGCAGGATGGAACGATAAACGGAAGCAAGGCCTCGGGCGAGCCGCCGCTCATGCTGGCGTTCTCCGTTCGCGAGGCGATCCGCGACGCGGTGGCCGCGTTTGGCGCCGGGGGCGGCGAAACCCCGCTCGCGTCGCCTGCAACGAGCGAGGCAATAATGTCCGCCATCAGGGGCCGGCGGAAATCGGAGTCGATGGGATCAAGCAACCCACTGTATAGTAATATAATAAAGAAGGCCGTTTCGTGACTTGCTCCCTTTTGTGACGTTGGAGTTCTTAGGCGCCGCGAGTAGTGTCTTGACCATGGCATCTCGCGAACCGCAGCTTGAGGATATTGCACGCGAGGTCGTGTGGTGGGAGCCGCCTGAAGTCACTTTGTCGGACCAAAACGACTTTCTTTGCCGCGTGATGGCTCGAGGTTCCTGGGATGACCTGCGGTGTGTTGAGGAGAAATTCGGAGAAGAGGCGCTTCGGGAGGCGCTTCGCCATGCGAGGGCTGGCGTCATGGACCCTGCCTCGTGGCACTATTGGCATCATCGATTTGGACTTGATCCGGTGCCGGAGCTGCCGAAGAGGACTTTCGCGTGAAGGCGGTGTCCCCGCGGCTGGATTCGCTGCCGCCGGCACAGCGGGCGCTTTGGCCGCGGCTCTCTGCTGTGGGCTCTGACTTCGTTCTATACGGCGGAACGGCTCTTTCGTTTCAGGTGGGCGGGCGGGTGTCCGTGGACTTCGATTTCTTCACCTCCGAGCCGCTGGATAATGCCCGGTTGGTCGGGCGTTTCCCTTTCTTGCTGGGGGCCGTATTGCGGCAACAGGCCGTCGACACCGCGACGTTCGTCGTCGGGAGGGGAAGCGACGCCGTTGCGATTTCCTTCTTTGGGGCCCTAGGCTTCGGTCGTGCCGGTGATCCGGTTCGATTTGCCGACAACGGGCTATTCGCCGCCGGATTGCTCGATCTCGCGGCCCAGAAGGTCAGGGTGATTCAACATAGGGCCGAGGCGAAGGACTATTTGGATATCCAGAAGCTGTTGGCTGAGGGTGTTAGTCTGGAAATGGCGTTGGGCGCGGCCCAGGCCGTGTACCCTGATTTCAATCCAGCTGTTTCTCTCAAGGCGTTGAGCTATTATGGCGACGTGCCGCGACTACCCCCGGACATCCAGCGCGACCTGAGAAATGCTGCGACGCGGGTCCGTGACATCGGCCGCGTGCAAATGCGGGACAAGTCGCTGCTTCCGAGCGTGGGCTCCATCGCGCACAACCTTGAGCCCGGGGGCTCGTTTGAGCGGAGCCGGGCACGGGAGCGAAAGGGCCCGGAGTTGGAGATTTGAAACCCGGAAGGGACGGAGTGCGCCGATCCGGCCCAATGTGGATCCAGCCGGGCGATGATCCGCGGCGTACGCGAAGCGAGCGGCAATTGCGGAAACGCTGTTGTCTTCCGTTTGTATCGGGCGTTCGCTTGAGGCGATCTGTTGCACATCGCTCCCATGGAAAGACCTAGATCCAATCCGTTGTTGAGGCTTCTGCTGCCCCTCTTGGGACTTGTTCCGGTCGCGGCGTCTCCGGCGAAGGAGCCCGTCTACACCTTCAAGCGCGGCGTCAACATCTCGCACTGGCTGTCCCAGAACGGCCGCGGGCAGGCCTACGGCGCGCCCTGGTTCGGCGAGGACGACGTCGAGTGGATCGCCAGGCAGGGCTTTGACCATATCCGGCTTCCGGTAGACTTTCGGCTGTGCTTCGCTCCCGACGGCTCGCTGGACGATGCGAAGGTGGGTCCGATCGCCGACACGATACGCTGGGCCAGGACCCGCGGGCTCGGCGTCGTGCTCGACGCCCATTTCCTTCCGGGGGCCGACTTCAACTCCGTTGGCGGCGACAGCCGCGCCTACACGGACGCGGACTTCCAGGAGAGGGCCGCCAATTCCTGGCGCAAGATGGCCCGGCGTTTCGCGGGGGAGGGCCCCTATCTGCGCCTCGAGATCCTGAACGAGCCCGTCGCGAAGGAGAACGGGCAGCTGAACCCGTTCATGCGCCTCATGCTGGCGGCCATCCGGGAGAGCAACCCCACGCGCGTCGTCTACGTGACGTCGAACAAGTGGAGCAGCTTCCACACGGTGGGCGATGTCGTGCTGCCGGACGACCCCAACGTGGCGCTGACGATCCATTACTACGAGCCGCTGGTATTCACGCACCAGCGCGCGCCGTGGGTCGGCTTCAAGGACGACCTCCCCGCGGTCACGTTCCCCGGGGCGGTGCCGGATGTCACCGGGCACACGCTTCCCAGTTACCACCAGAACCTGCATGCGGGCCAGAAGCTCACGCAGGCCGAGGTCGAGGCGGCGTTCGCCGGGGTGTCGGCATGGCTGGCGGCCCACGCCCCGAGGATCGAGGTGTATGTCGGAGAGTTCGGGGTCTATGAGCCGGCGGACGCCGCCTCTAAGCGCCGCTGGATAACGGCCGTGCGCTCCCTTGCGGAGGCCCGGGGCTGGGGATGGGCCGTCTGGGACTACAATGACAGCTTCGGGGTCCGAGGGCGCGACGGGCAGGGAACCCCCGTCCTCGAGGGGCTCTTCCCAAAGTGACCCCGTCTTTGGTGCGGGCGCGGCCGCGGTGCCGCCGGGCCTAGGCGCCGGCCGCGGCGCGGTCGCGCTCCGAGAGGAGCTGGGCCGCGATGCTGAGCGCGATCTCGTGCGGATGGTTTGTGCCGAAGCTGAGTCCGACCGGGCAGCGGAACCTGGACGCCTGCTCGGGCGTGACCCCGTCGGCGACCAGCTCCCGGCGAAGGACCTCGGCCTTGGAGCTGCTCCCGATCACGCCGATGAAGGGGAAGTTCCTCTCGGTGAGCGCGCGCCGAAGGATGGGCCGGTCGGTCGCGTGGCCCATCGTCATGACAAGGAGGAAGGTGGCGTCGGGCAGCGAGGGAATGAGGCTCTCGAGTGATGCGGAATGGATGACGTGCAGGTTGGGCGCCGCCGGCAGCCTGCCCAGCCACTCCTGGCGCGTGTCGGCGCAGGTGATCCTGCATGGGAGCGGGACCAGCACTGGAATCAGGGCCTGGGCGACGTGGCCGGCGCCGAAGACCGCGATGTCCCACGGGCCGGGCCCGAAGTGGGGCTCGAAGTAGAGCTTCACCGATCCGCCGCACGTCATGCCGACGTCGCCCTTCAGCGTCCATGAGACGAAGCGGGGCTTGGCGCCGCCCCCTTCCAGGATCTCGGCGGCGAGCTTCAGGGCCGCAGCCTCGACCCTTCCCCCGCCCACGGTGCCGCTGTGGAGGCCCTTCTCCGTCACGAGCATCTTGGCGGCCGCGTCCTGCGGCGTGCTGCCGAGGGCCTCGACCAGCGTCACGAGGACGAAGGGCGCGCCATCGCTCTCGAGCGCCACGAGCTGCTCGTAAAAGGTCACACCAGGCCGAGCTTCATCTTTCCCTCCTCGCTTATCATCGACTGGTTCCAGGGCGGGTCCCAGGTGATCCGGACATCGGCGTCGGAGACGCCCGGCACGAGGAGAATCTTCCCCTTCGCGTCCTCCGCGATGGCGGGCCCCATCCCGCACCCGGGCGCCGTGAGCGTCATCGCCACGTTCACCTTGAAGCCGTTGTCGGGCCTCTTCTCGACGTCCATCGAGTAGACCAGGCCCAGGTCGACGATGTTCACGGGAATCTCGGGGTCGTACACCCTGCGGAGCTGGTCCCAGACCGCCTCCGGGTCGGGCGCGCCGTCGGCGAGCGGCGCCGAGTCGACCTTGTGGTCCGCCGCCTGCTCGCCAAACGCGTCGCCGTCCTTGCCGTCGATCCTGAAGAGTCCGTAGTCCGCCTGTACCGTGTAGCTGCCGCCGAGGGTCTGGTGGATCTGTATCTTAGTCCCGGCGCGAAGCAGCTGCCGGTCGCCGGAAGGTATCAGCGTCGCGGACACGTCGCGGGAGAGGGTGCGTTCGCGGTTCATGGCAGGTCCGCAGAATTGGCCGGAATCGTCACCGGCGCAAGTGCGCCCGGATCAGCTTGCGCAGCGCGCCGTGGAGCTCGTCGCTCTCGAGGCGGTTCAGGACCTCCTCGAAGAAGCCGAAGATCAGGAGCTCGTCCGCCGCCTTCGGGGGGATGCCGCGGGACTTGAGGTAGAACTCCTGCTCGGGGTCTATCCGGGAGCTCGTGGCGCCGTGGGTGCAGCGGACGTCGTTCGCCTGGATCTCGAGGCCGGGGAGGGAGTTGGACTCCGCCTCGTCGCTCAGCATAAGGTTGCGGTTGCTCTGGTAGGCGTCCGTCTTCTGGGCGTCGGGATCGACTATGATCAGGCCGGAGAAGATCGTGCGCGACTGGTCCAGGAGGGCGTTCTTGTAGAGGAGGTCCGACTTCGTGCTCGGCGCCTGGTGGATCTGGAGCGTCCTCTGGTCGCACTCCCTGGAGCCCGTCGCGACCGTTATCGCGAGCATCTCCGAGAAGCCGCCGGGCGCCTGGAGCTGGCTGAGCGACTCATGGCGCGCCTGCTTCCCGCCGAGGTGGAGGTTGAGCGACTGGACCCGCGCGTCCCGGCGGACGACCGTCGAGTTGAACTGGAGCGAGAGCGCCTCCTCGGACCAGCACTGGGCCGCCGTGTAGGTGATCCTCGCCCCGTGGCCGGCGTAGAGGTCGTTCGCGCCGCACGCGAACTGCCGGGCGGGGTCGCACGACGCGAAATAGTCGACGACGGTCACGCGCGAATTGTCCTCCGCGATGACGAGCGTGTGCGGGAAGATGGCCGTGCCGGGCCCCGAGACGGCGTGGACGACGACGATAGGCTTGTCGATCTCGACCCCGCGCGGGACGAAGATGAACGCCCCGTCGTCGATGAAGGCCTCGTGGAGGGCCGCGAACTTGGCCGAGCCGAGCTTCTGGGGCTGCGCCATGAAGTGCTCGCGAAGCATCCCGGGGTGCCTCGCGATCGCCTCGGAGAGGGTGGAGGCGACCACGCCCTTGTTGGCGAGCTCGGCCGGGGGCTGGGACGCCGCGGCGAGCCGGCCGTTCAGGAACGAGAGGGTCGCCGCCGCCTCGACGGCGAGTTCAGGGGGAAGCCGCAGCGGGTCCGGGCGCGGCGAGTCCCCGGCGGGGGTGAAGCCGCCCAGGTTGATCCCCGCGATGTTGCTGAAGCGCCACTTCTCGTCCGTCCTTGTGGGCATCGGCAGCGACCCGAAGCGGGAATAGGCCCCGCGCTTGCGCTCGAGCCACCACGCGGGGGAGGCCGCCTGCAGGGCGAGGTGGCGGGCGAACGCCTCCGGGTTGAAGGCCCCGAGGGGATCCGCCACGGCCGTCTGGGCGGTCGTCGCGCCGGCCATGCCTCAGCCCACGCTCCCTTCCATCTCCAGGTCGATCAGCCTCTTGAGCTCGACCGAGTACTCCATGGGGAACTGCCGGGCCAGGTCGTTGATGAACCCGTTCACCGACAGGCTCATGGCCTGGCCCTCGGTGAGCCCGCGCTGCTGCATGTAGAAGATCTGCTCGGCGCTCACCTTGGAGACGCTCGCCTCGTGCTGGACGGCGTGGCGGTCGCCGCGCACCGTGATCGCGGGGTAGGTGTCGGTCCGGCTGTTCGTGTTGATGAGGAGCGCGTCGCACTCGGTGTTGTTCTTGCAGCCCTTGAGATGCCTCGGGATGAGGACGATCCCGCGGTAGGTGGCGCGGCCCTGGCCGACCGAGATCGACTTGGAGACGACGGTCGAGGTGGTCTCGTCCGCGGCGTGGACCATCTTGGCGCCGGTGTCCTGGTGCTGGCCGTCGTTCGCGAGCGCGATCGAAATCACCTCGCCGCGGGCCTTGCGGCCCCTGAGGACGACCCCGGGATACTTCATCGTGAGCCGGCTGCCGATGTTGCAGTCGATCCACTTGATCTCCGATTCCTCGTGCGCGAGGCCGCGCTTGGTGACGAGGTTGAACACGTTGGGCGACCAGTTCTGCACGGTGATGTACTGGATCTTCGCCCCCTTCAGCGCCACGAGCTCGACCACCGCGCTGTGGAGGGTCGCGGTCGAGAACTTGGGCGCGGTGCAGCCCTCCATGTACGTGAGCTCGCTGCCCTCGTCGCAGATGATGAGCGTCCGCTCGAACTGGCCGAAGTTCTCGGCGTTGATCCGGAAATAGGCCTGGAGCGGGTGCGAGACCTTCACCCCGGGAGGCACGTAGATGAACGAACCCCCCGAAAAGACGGCGCTGTTGAGGGCCGAGAACTTGTTGTCCCCGGTCGGGATGACCTTCCCGAAGAACCTCCTGAAGATCTCCGGATGCTCGCGCAGGCCCTCGCTCGAGTTGACGAAGATCACGCCCTGCTTGGAGACGGCGTCCTTGATGTTCGAGTAGGCCGCCTCGGAGTCGAACTGGGCCTCGACGCCGGCGAGGAACCTGCGTTCCTGCTCGGGGATCCCCAGGCGCTCGAAGGTGCGCTTTATGTCCGCGGGCACCTCGTCCCACGTCCTCTTGGGCTTGGTCCCCTGCGAGAGGTAGTAGCGGATCTTGTTGAAGTCGATGGTCTCGAGGTCCCTGGAGGCCCAATGGGTGGGCATGGGCTTTGAAAGGAAGGTCTTAAGGGCGTTCTGGCGGAACTCCCGGATCCAGGGGGCCTCCTTCTTTACAGCGGAGATGTAGTCGACGGTGCGCTCGTTCAGGCCGGTGCCCGCGTCGAAGTCGTACGTCATTGCGTACTTGAAGTCGCCGGCGATCTGGTCGATCCCGGACACGGGGTTCTCGGCCGTCGTCTCAAGCGTGTCGGTGTCGGTGATTTCGGACATGGCGTGGTCCTCCGGTTCAGGCGTTTGCGAACTCCTTCTTCACCCAGTCGTAGCCCCTCGACTCGAGCTCGAGCGCGAGCGACTTGTCGCCGCTCTTGACGATGCAGCCGTCGATCATGACGTGCACGACGTCGGGGACGATGTAGCCGAGGAGGCGCTGGTAGTGGGTGATGAGCAGGATGCCGAGACTCGGCCCGCGCAGGCTGTTGACGCCGTCGGCGACGACCTTCAGCGCGTCGATGTCGAGGCCGGAATCCGTCTCGTCCATGAGCGCGAAACGGGGCTCGAGCATCGCCATCTGCAGGATCTCGGTGCGCTTCTTCTCGCCGCCCGAGAACCCCTCGTTCACGGACCGCGAGGTGAACTTCCGGTCGATCTTTAGCAGGTCCATCTTCTGGTAGAGGCGCTTGTAGAACCCGGATGCGTCGATCTCCTCGCCCTCCGCCATCCTGGCCTGGACCGCGGCGCGCATGAAGTTGGCGATGCTGACCCCCGGGATCTCGCTCGGGTACTGGAACGCGAGGAAGATCCCCGCGCGGGCCCGCTCGTCGGACTCCATCTCCAGGATCGACTTGCCGTCGAGAAGGACGTCGCCCCCGGTGATCGTGTAGTCGGGGTGGCCGGCGATCGCCTTGGCCATCGTGGACTTCCCGGTCCCGTTCGGGCCCATCACGGCGTGGATCTCGCCCGTGTTGATCGTGAGGGTGACGCCCCTGACGATTTCCTTGTCCCCTGTGGAGACGTGAAGGTTCTTGATTTCGAGGGAGGACATGAGCGTGTGGGAGGCGATTGGGAAGCTTCAGGCCGCGGGCCGCGCCTTGCCGCGGAAGATGATTTCAACCGACGTCGCGTCGAGGCTGGGCGGGAGGATTGACTTCACCTGGTCGACCAGGCCCGTCGGAAGGTCGATGTCGCGGGTGGCCCCGGTCTCCTCGTCATGGAAATGGGCGTGCGGATGGAGATTCGGACAGTAGCGGGTCGGCCCCCGCTCAAAATTGACGGCGCGCACTAGATTGCACTGCACGAGCGTCTCCAGGCAGTTGTAGACCGTCGCCAGCGAGATCATCGGCATCTCCGGCTTCGCCCTCGCAAACACGTCCTCCGCCGTGGGGTGGTCGCGCTTCGTCAGGAGAACACTGTAGATCACCTCGCGCTGGGGGGTGGAACGCAGGCCGCTGTCCGAAAGGCGCTGGGCCAAGGCCTCTGAACTGTCGGTGTTTGAAACCATGGGTTAGTGTGGCTTCAATCAGTTAATTGGAATGGTACCAAGTTTCAACTAGGAATAAGAATCATTCTCAATTGATGACGTACGTTATTATGCAATAACAGTATGCACTTCTAAAACTGACGCAAAACACACCAGGCTCGGTCGAGAATCAGCCGCGATACGGCATGCCGGATTCGCGCTCCGGCCAATGGCCGGGCCCCTGCCGACAGTCTGACATTGCAACAGCTTGCAAAGGCCGTGAGCTAACGTCCTGCCGGAGACGACGATGCCCAAGACAACTAGCGCCCTGCCTATCATGCTGATGTTTGCCGCCTGCGTGGGCGGATGCGTCGCGCCGCAGCCGACGGAAGTCAACTACCGCTGCGTTCTGCCCAGGATTTTCGCCATCGAGGCGGACACCGAGTTGGCGGAGGCGTTTGCGAGCCGGCTTGCTGGCGCCGCACGCCTGGAGGTGCTAAGCCAGACGAGGCTCAAGGGAAGGGCGAGCAACGACGTCACCCACATCGTGAGCCTGAGATCCTCCGCCGCCAACGGCGTGTTCGTGAACGTCCTGTTCAACGTGCCGTACCGGACCGTCGCCATGACCATCTCCGGAGACGTCCGCAATCCGGAGGTCGAGCGCATAGTCCGGGAGTCGGCAAGGGTCTTCGCGGCGATGATTCCCGGATCGGTCCTGACCCCGTTCTCGGGGAACCAGGCATTGTTCGGGCCCTGACGGGCTGGGCCCGGCAAGGGGGCTGATCCCCGCAGGAATCGATCCCCGGGGGCTAGGTCGCGGCGCAGAGCCAGTGCCAAGGCTCGTACGTGATTCCATGCGGATTGCCGCGGGGATACGACAGGCTGAATCCGTACCGATGCGCGTTCGCCCGAAGCCAGACGAAGGCGCCCGTCCGCTCGAAGTCCTCGGTGAGCGGGGGCGCGCCCGGGATCCCGATGTCGATCGCGCGCCCCGTGTGGTGCTCGCTGTAGCCCGGCGCCGCCATGGCGCCGAGGATGGCGTCGATCGTGCCGCCCGCCTCGAGCTTCCCCTTGATGATCTCCGCCTGGCGCCCGACGCTGCGGAATCCGGAGACTGCGACCAGCGCGATTCCTGAGGCCGCCGCGTCATCGCGCATCCGGACCCATGCCTTGGCCGCGGCCGGGGTCAGCCGGACGTCGCGGCCATCGGGATTGGCGCCCACGGAGACGAGCTCGCGCGCCTCTGTCTGGAGCCTCAGGCCCCGCCTCTCCCCATAGTCGGGCGGAATGCGGAGTGGATCCGCTTGGAATCCGGCCTGTGCCACGGCGTTCGTGACTCAACGATGAATCGGGCCGCCCGCGGGGAGGCAATCGCCAAAGCACGCTCCAGCGCGGCTGACGCTGCGCGCCGGGAATCACTTGCGGCGGCAGGATGGATTCATTCAAGTCGCGTGGTGGCGAAAGCATCCCCTTCCGAAACGGGAGTCCCTGGGGCCGTCGGCGCGCGGAGCACATGGGCGGTGGCGCTGATCTTCTTCGCCGCCGTCCTCGCCTATCTCCCGGCGTTCTCGGGCGACTTCATCTGGAACGACAGCGACTACGTGACGGCGCCGGACCTGCGCTCCATGCATGGATTGGCGCGGATATGGACGGAACTGGGATCAACCCAGCAATATTACCCGCTCCTGCACAGCGCCTTCTGGATCGAGCACCGCCTCTGGGGCGATCATCCGCTCGGGTACCATGTCGCCAGCGTCCTTCTGCACGCGGCGTCGGCGGTGCTGTTCGCCCTGGTCCTGCGGCGGCTCGTTCGATCCGGCGCTGCCGGGGGAGCCCCGGACCCGTCCCGTCCATCCCGGGGGCGGGCCTGGGCGGGCACCGAGTGGGCGGCGGCGCTGCTCTTCGCGCTGCACCCGGTTCATGTCGAGTCCGTCGCGTGGATCTCGGAGCAGAAGAACACGCTCTCGCTCGCCTTCTATCTCGCCGCAGCCCTTGCGTACCTGGATTTCGACGATGCGCGCCGACCCCGGGCATATGCGGCGGCGCTGGCCCTGTTCGTCTGCGCGCTCCTGTGCAAGACCGTGACGGCGAGCCTGCCGGCGGCCCTCCTGGTGGCGTTCTGGTGGCGGCGCGGGCGCCTCGGCTGGCTGCGGGACGTTCTTCCGCTCGTCCCTTGGCTGGCCCTGGGCGCCGCCTGCGGCCTGTTCAGCGGATGGGTCGAGCGAAACTACGGAGGGGCTCGGGGGGAGGGCTTCGACATATCCCTGGTCGACCGCTTTCTCGTCGCGGGCCGGGCGGTGTGCTTCTACGCGGCGAACGCCGTGCTGCCCCTGCGCCTCAATTTCATATACCCCCGCTGGACGGTCGACGCGGCGGTCTGGTGGCAGTGGCTCTTCCCGCTTGGCGTGGTCGCCCTGGGCGCGGCCCTGTGGGCGCTGCGCGGGCGCGCCCGGGGCCCCCTGGCGGCCTTCCTCTTCTTCGTGGGCTCTCTCTTCCCTGCGCTCGGCTTCGTCAACCTGTACGGCGCCCGCTACTCGTGGGTATGGGATCACTGGCAGTACCTGCCCGACCTCGGCCTACTTGCTCTGCTCGCCGCGGGTCTGACCGCCTGCCTGCATGTCGCTTGGCGGCGCGCCCGCTGGCTGGCGGCCGCCTCGGGCGCCGCGATCGCCTTCCTCCTTGCGGCGCTCACCTGGGCGCACTGCGGGATGTTCCACGACAACCAGACGCTCTACCGTGAGACCATCGCGCGCAACGCCGGGTGCTGGCTGGCCTACAACAACCTGGGAATCGAGCTCGACAGGACGCCCTCGCGCCGGGGCGAGGCGATCGCGCTTTACGAGCGGGCGCTTAGCCTGAACCCCGGTTTTGCCGAGGCCCACAACAGCCTGGGCACCGACCTTGAGGAGGTGCCGGGGCGCCTGGACGAGGCCGTTTCGCACTACAGGGAGGCGCTCAGGCTGAAGCCGGATTTTGCCGAGGCCCACTTCAACCTCGGGAACGCCCTTGGCAGGATGGGCAGGACCGAGGAGGCGATCGGGGAGTTCAAGGAGGCGCTGCGCTTCAGGCCCAGGTATGCGGAGGCGCATTACAATCTGGCCAACGCGCTGGGCGCATCGGGGCGCACCGAGGAGGCGATCTTCGAGCTGGGGGAGGCGCTGCGCCTCAATCCCGGCTTCGTCGAGGCGCACAACAACCTGGGCCTCATCCTTTCGAGGGTGCCCGGGCGGCAGAGCGAGGCGATCGCGCAGTACGAAGAGGCCCTGCGCCTGAATCCGAAGGTCCCCGAGACGCACACGAACCTGGGCAACGCCCTGTCGGTCATCCCGGGACGGACTGACGAAGCCATCGGCCATTACCAGGAGGCGCTGCGCCTGAGGCCGGACTATGCGGAAGCCCATTTCTACCTGGCCAACGCGCTTGTGCAGTCCGGCAAGGTCGGCGAAGCGGTCGCGCAGTACGAGGAGGCCCTTAGGGTCCGGCCCTCCTTCGCGGAGGCGAACAACAATCTGGGCATGCTCCTCTGCCGGACGGGGAATCTCCATGGCGGGCTCGAGCGGATCGAGGCGGCGATCCGTGCGCGCCCCGACTACGCGCAGGCGCATTTCTCGCGAGGCGCGGCACTTCTGCAGATGGGCCGCAAGGACGAGGCCATCCTGGAGTATCAGGCAGTCCTTCGCCTGCGCCCGGGCGACCCGTCGGCGCTCAGGGTGCTCCGTTTCATCGAGGATTCCAAGTGAGAGGCGGAGCGGTGCCGATTTCGGAACGAAATCGGCCCGGGAACCGCCAGATTCGAGCGGCTTCGAGCCGCGAACCCATCGGGCCAGGGCCTCCCGACCCAGTTTCGGCTGCGCCTAGCGAGCAGGCGCAGGGCGGCTCCGAAGAGCGCTCACGGTTCGGTGATGTTGCCGTGCAACAAATGACCGTAGACCTTCTCGATCAACTCGGCTTGCGAGAATGGCTTTGCCAGGATCGAGCCCGGGCCGACGAGCTGCCTCAGAATTCCTTCAATTCCGGAATGATTCCCGGATATCACAATGCAGGGAGGCTCCATCGAAAATGACCGGATTCGCTCGACAAGTCCCAGGCCGGTCAGCCTTGGCATCTCGTGGTCGGTGATCACCAAGTCGTACGCAGCCTTGAGGAGGGCATCCCATCCATGTTCCCCATCGCTCGCGGTGTCGGCCCGAAATCCCGCCCGGGTGACGGTCCTGGCCACCCAGTCTCGTGTGGCCTGATCGTCATCGACGACCAGAATCTGCTTTTCCGCGGACGTCCCGATCCGGCTCGAGTTGTCCTGCGGATCCGGCTCTATTGGCCCCCCGATGCCCGCCGAAGCGCCAGCCGTTCGGTTGCCGTCATCGACCGGCAGCTGAGAGTCCGCGGCCGGTCTAATCATGGTCATTGTGTGTGGATGAAGCGCGAATCCAATGCGTTCCGCGGAAAACTACCCGGCGGGCGGCCCGGCCGATATGGGGTGAAACCCTACCTCCCGGAAAACGACGCGGCCGCGACCTGATCCAGCCCGGTGAGGGACCAGTCAGTATATCCAGGGAATCAGGCGCTTGGTCCTGGAGGCGTACGCGCCGTAATCGCCCGCCAAGGCCTTTGTCAGAGCGGCCTCCTCGACCGAGATGCGGCGGAGAAAGGCGAGGGTGACCGGCACCGCGATCACGAGGAGTGACCCGTAGTTCCCATAGCAGATTCCCAGGCCGATAAAGGCAGCCAGGGCTCCGGCATACGAGGGATGCCGGATGAGGCGATATGGGCCCGAGTCGACAACCCTGTGGTCCGCGGAAATCGACACGTTAACGGTGAAGTGGCGGCCCAGGTAGACGATCGCCCACCACCGCAGGGCCAACCCCCCAAAGAAGACTGCCACGCCCAACGGGCGGATCTCGCGCAGGAGTTCGCTGTTTGCCTGCGGCAGTAAAGCGGCCGATCCGTTCGCAAGTCCGATGCTGACCAGGATTACCGCCCAGAGGAGCCACAGGGAACCGCGGTCCTTCGACACGGCGCCTTCCTTCGAGCGCTTGAAAAGGGCGAGAAGAAGCTCCGACAGCCCGAACAAGGGGCCAAGGATTCCCACGCTCGCGAGATTCATCGGCTATGAGGGCCTTAGGAACAATGCGTTGCTCAGACACATGCGCATCTTTGGGATCCTAATGTGCTTGGGCGCGGCAGGCATGTCTAGGAAAGATTGCGCCGAGAATTGTCCCGAGGCGGCGGGGTCCGCCCCAAGATTGCCAAAAGGCGAATGCAAACCATGGTTTCCGGAATTCCCGCCGGAAGCATGACAAGAAGCTCGAGAGTGAACATTGGTGGACTCGCCCTGATCCTCCTCGTTTCACTGGGACGGCTGTCAGCCGTTTTGCCCGAGGGATCGGCTCCAGTCTACGGCACGGCGCTTCTTCGCAAATGGGTGCCGCCCGAGTACCCCAAGGATGCTCTGAAGGAAGGGCGGGCCGGCGTGGTGACATTGCGCCTGGCCGTCGATGCGAAGGGTGCGGTGGTCTCGTCACGGGTCCTGGATGCCAGCGATCCTCGGTTTGTCGACTCGGCGCAGCGCGCGGTCAAGGAATGGGTGTTCTCGCCGGCCCTTGACGCTGGAAAGCCCGTCGCATGCGAGATGGACTCCCCTGTCGTCTTCTCACCCGCCCAAGGCAGGAAGGGGACACCCGGCTCCTCCCTGCCGACGCCCGACCAAATGCCCGTGCCGGCCGCAGTTACGGAGGCCGAGATCGTCTCTACGTCTGACTTGGACTACCCCGACACGCTCTTTGACCGAAAGCTGTCCGGTCTGGCGCATTACTTTTGCAAGGTCCTGCCGGACGGCAGCGTGTCCAATCCGCGGATCACATTTGCCACCCATGTGGACTTCGTGCTGCCCGCCCTAAAGGCCCTCGGGGAGCAGAAATACAAGCCCAGGATGCGAGGCGACGTGCCGGTCGAATCGGAGGTGGAGGGGATCCTCAGGTTTGACCTGACGCGGGGCAGCACCGCCGGAGCCCTCGCGGCAAACATGATCTCGGCGCCGGATGGCAATCCACCCTCGGGGCAGGTGGAGCCGCGCGTGATCGCCGACGCCGTGTTTCCCTACGATCTGCTGCAAAATGGGAAAGGGGGCTCCGCGACCGTCCTGTTCACCGTCGATGAAAAGGGCTCCCCCACCAACGTCCGGGTGCGGGACGCGAGCGACACGGAATTCGGGGAGTCCCTTGTCGCGGCCGCGGAAATGTCCGCCTTTTCCACCCCGATCGTCGATGGCCGCGCCGTTTCCGTGGAACTGATGCGGCATGCCGAGTTTTCCGCGACCTCCTCCGAGAATGGCGGCGCGTCCGATCCAATCGCTCGCCTGTTGGCGGACCTTCGTGCCGGAAAGATTGGGAGCGGAGCCGGGCTTGATGCGAGATTGGCGCCCCGATATACGATCTCGCCCACGTATCCCGGGGCGCTCAGGACGGGCGGGCGGCCGTCTGGCCAGGCAGTCGTTGAATTCCTTGTCGATCGCGACGGCCGGGCCCGATTGCCGCGAATAATTTCCGCTACCGAGAGACAATTTGGCTGGGCTGCCGCAACGGCGGTTTCCCAATGGGTGTTTGATGTGCCTCGGCGAGGCGGTCAGCCCGTGGACGTGAGGGTGCAGATCCCCTTCCAGTTCAAGGCTCCCGCGGGCTGATAAGAATGGCCTGGCCTGGACGTCAGCGCCAATGCTCGACGATGACAGCTCGTCATCCCGCCACATGGGGATGCCGCGTGGTTCCAGCCAGCGAGCCGCCTCTTTGAGGATCTCGATCACAGTCTCGGTGTCCTGCGGCAGAGCTTGGCGAACGATCGGTGGCACTTCTGCGGACGCTGAATTGCCCCCCGGCTGCCGTTCAAGGCCTTTGCCAAGGCGGGGTGGGCTAACACCTTGAAGCAATTTCCCAACGTTTGGTGAAACGTTGACCGTCGGCTAGCCGCGACTGAACGAAGTCCCAGCGGCTAAAGAAAGGCATGTAGAGTGGCAAGGGGGGTGCCGGGAGTCCCAAAAGGGGCGCAACGGGACGCCCGGAGGGCGGGCGACCACGGGCGATATTTTTGGGGTGCCAAGAGATTTCGAGCGCGCGGTGAGACAATCGGGCTACGTCAATCTCAATTCGGGTATTACCCCATGGTTCGCGTCCGGCCGCTGCTGTACCATAGTGCCGCAGCGGACCTATGTCCGCGGAAATTCTAACCGCACCCTAAACCCTCGATTCACTCATCCATCACGGATGAGGAATCAATCAATATGAAGACCACAACCAATCTTTCGCTCGCACTGATATTCGCGCTAACCGGCGCATCCGCCTCATTCGGCGACGCTGTAGTCCAGACCACTGTCGTGACCACAAACAGCCCGGCTCCCGTCATCGTTGTGAGGGACGGGTTCACCGAGAGCTATTCTCAGGTGATGATAACGCGGAACGGTGTGACCAAGGTGATGGAGAACGACATGGAGCTCCGTAACGGCATCGTGATGCATAGGACCGGAATCATCGTCGTTCCCGGCAAAATGAACAGGGTGTTGCGCTCGGGCGATTGGCTTGGCTTCGACGGCACGCTCATTAGGGCCGACAGCGGCAAAGTGGAGAGGCTTCGGCCCGCGGATTGAGCGGGTATCGCAAGCGGACCCTTTGCCCCGAATCGCGCAGGCTGTTTCATCGAAATGGCCGCCCGGGCCGGGATCGAACCAGCGACCAAGTGGTAACAGTGACCTGCGGGCCGCCACCAAAAAAGATCCACCAGGCCAGATAGGGCCAGTCCAGTCCCGGTCTGCCGTTTTCCATATTTCGCCACTCTTGCCCGGGCCAGGAGGGGCCCGGATCTCAGCGTAGAGCGACACGTACTGGCCTCGTTGGGCCCGGGTCGGCATCCAGCGCAGTGCAACTTACTACCCGCAACGTCGCACCCTGTAGAGGCATTGCAACCGTCTGGATAGGCCGTTCGCCCTAGGTGAGGTCGGGCGATACCAAGGCCACGCCAATCCGCCGAAAGCGCCCTGAAGCGTCCCGAATGGGGAGCCAACTCGATCGTTCACGTGAATGGTCCGCCTTCCAGGCGGACGTGATGGAAGCCGACGTTGCCGGTGAACCAACGGAAGACCGCGGGGAATTCGGCGGACGGAAGCAGGCCTCTTTCAGCGACCGGGTGAATCGTGGCCTGAGGAATTCCTGCGCTCAAGTTCTGCAATGACCTGGGCACCCAATAAGATGATTACGGCGATCGCTTCCATGCTGATCAGGGCCACCACGGACGTGGCAAAAGTACCATAGATCAAATTCACCGAGGAGACCACCGAGTAATACCACACCAACACCCGGCGGGTGACCTCCCATAGAACCGTCGCGATCATTCCGCCCATCAGGGCGTGCCGAAAGGTGATTCGCACCAAGGGCATGACCACGTAGAAAGAAGTCAGCAGCAACACCTCGCCAAATATCCCGAGGAGATACAGGGCAAAGAAGGAAGGGCCCTCCATGCTGAGACCCCATCCAAGGATGACCAACTGCCGGCCGCTATGGCTCTGGACCGCTCCGGCAATAAACGACACCAGCAGGATACCTATCCCGATCAGAAGGATATACACGTAGGGAATGATGGCGGACAGGAGAAAGTGACGGCGCGGACTTCTGAAACGATGGGAGAAAATCACGGACATGGCGCTTTCGAGCACGCTAAAGGCGACGGAGCTGAAGAAGAGCATCGCCAGAAATACAAAAGCCCCAACCGACCTGCCGTGCTCAATGAATATCCCCGCTTGCTCCGTCAAAGTCGTGGCATAGCCCGGGATCATCATTTCTATGTAGGTCGACAAGGTGTGGAATAACACGCCCTTATCGATATAATGTGACAGTACGATGAGGCCGAGGATCGACAGGGGCACGATCGACAGCAGAGTATAATAGGCGATCGCACCGGCGAGCAGGAAGCCCTGGTTTCGCCCGAAGTCACGCCATACTCTGAGTAGAAAACCAAAGAACCGCCTGAGGAGCGGATATATTTGTTGATGCTTCTTCATTGCAGAAGTGAACAATCCAAAGGCGCAGGCGCCCAACGGCGGATGTGTATAGTGAGCTAGATTCTCAATGTGAGGAGAGCAGCAGCGACGCGTTCGGCGTCGAAGGCGCAGGGGTCAAGGCGCTCACCCAGCCATTCGAGGGTCGGGCCGTGTTCCGGATGCTTGGGACTGGCGGTGATTGTGAGCCGGCGCTCGTGGCCGGGCAGGGCGCCGCAGTTCCCGGGAGGGCGGGCTCGGCCGCCATCGGTGCAGCGGGCCTTGCGGTCCGCCGATCCTCCAACGGGCAATAGTCTTCCCGCCCGCACGTCGTGTTCCCATCCGTCACCAAAATCATATCCGTAGATTGGCCAGCCGTCTTCTGACGCGAAGCGTACCGGCCAGGCGGGCCTTGGCTGTATCCTGGCTCTAGTCCGGAGCAAAAGGGCCGCGCCACAGGGATGGGCGCGGCCTTACATTGAATGGTTGTCCAGAGCCCTAGGCGGCCGTGGCGCGCTTTGAGGGCTGGTCCTGGAACCGCTGCCAAGCCGCACGTGAAGCGGGGCGAGCCTCGTTCCAAGCAATTGTCGGGTGGGTCGCTTCGTAGTTCCTCCGCAGGTCCGCTTCGCGCTGCTCGAATGTGCCGCCCTGGGCGCCGTATAGAGCATAACCCTCGTACCCGATCCTGTAGGCTGGGCCAAAGTCATCGTATGACCGGCCCCTGGCAAAGGATTGACGGAGGTGGTTCTCACGCCAGTAGGCATCTTCGATGGAGGGGTTTACTGCCTTCGCTACGCTCTTGCCCGCAACACCGCCGACGACAGCTCCGAGGGCTGCGCCTGCGATGGTGCCAACGGGGCCAGCGACAGTTCCTACCGCTGCGCCGGCAACAGCGCCACCGGCGACCGCGCCGATTCCAGTTCCCACGAGATGTGAACTTTCGGCTTTGATAGCGGGATCGGGATTGGGCGATTTGACGTTCTTGGCGAACTCGTTCTTGGGGGCATTCATGGGTTATTGGACTAATTGTTGAGACGAAGACAGAGTGGGTATCCCGCCAGCATCGTCTGATCTTGTTTCTGTCGCCGGACTGTGCGCGCTATACCGCGCGGGAGATATGGGGTGTAACCCACAGCAGGTTCTCTGATGAGCGAAGGTAATCCCGCAAATGTCTCATATCCTGGTAGTTGAGATCAGACCCTAACTTCCACGCGCCGTCCGTTCCCTGCGGCGGCGTAGATCGCCTCGACAATCGCGACGTCCCGGCGGCCCATTTCACCGGGGGCGATTGACGGCCGCCCATCCTGCAGCTCCATTGCCATGCCGTCCAACTGCGCTACCTGGTGGTTCACCTTTGGAAGCCTTACCGGGCCCAGGGACGTCGTCAGCAGCGGCTCTTCATAGTAGAACGCGGGATCCTCAAGGCGCGCCCAGCCATGATCCGCCTGCGCCCGGAAGTTGCTCACGCTCTCGGCATAGGTGGCGCGGCAGTCCGCCACCGCCCCGTCGGCGAACTCCATCGTCCACCCGATGGACTCCTCGACCTCCGAGAAGACCTCGGGGCGCGTAACGGGGCCGAACCTTGCGGTCACGGCATCCGGCGCAGCCTCCACCTTGGCCATGCAGGCGGCCTGGACGACGTACACCCCCATGTCCATCAAGGGGCCTCCGCCCGCCAGTGTCTTGTCGAGGCGCCAGGATGTCTTTGCGGTCGCCGAAGAATCCATCTCGAAGCCGTTGGCCCCGTCCATCCGCATGAACGGGCCGAACGCCTTTTCGCGCGCCAGCCGGGCAAATTCGGCGTGGTGAGGCTCGTAGTGCAAGCGGTAGCCGACCGTGAGGCGGACGCCGGCGGACCGGCACGCCCCGATGATGGCGTCGCAATCGGCCACCGAGGTTGCCATGGGCTTCTCACAGATGACGTGCTTGCCGGCCTTCGCGGCGGCAATGCAGTGCTCGGCGTGAAGGCCGTTCGGCGTCACCACGTAGACGATGTCGATGTCTGGATTGCCGGCCATCTCCCCCATCGTGGCGTAGCCAAAGACGTTCTTTTCCGGGAACCCGTAGTCGCGGGACCAATTGCGCCCCTTTGCGCGGCTGCCCGTGACGACGCCTGTGAGCCGGCAGCGCTTGGTCAAGCGCAGCGCCGGCCCGAGCTGGTAGGTCGAGTAGCTACCGAGCCCCACGAGGGCGACGCCGAGCTTCTTTGAGAGCGGCGGGGCGTCGAGCGCACGACCACGGCGCGGCGCCAATAGGAGCGCCGCCGCCGCGGACAGCTGGCCAAGGAACCTGCGGCGGGAGACAGGGCTGGCGGAACGCGGTGTTTTCATGGAACAGGAATGTGTGCCACGTCTTGCCCGGCTTCAAGCCGCCTCATCCTTCGGTACGCCGAGGCGGAAGGCGCGCTCCGAATTCGATCTCTTTTTCGGTAACACACGCCATCCTTGCGCCGTTATCGGGAGACAAACCGCAAGGAACCCTCGTTTGAACGAAATCCTGCAAGATCTGAGGTTCGGGCTCAGGACCCTGATGAAGAATCCGGGCTTCGCCATCGTGGCGCTCGCGATCCTCGGGATAGGGATTGGCGCGAACGCCGCGATCTTCAGCATCGTGGACGGCGTGCTGCTGAAGCCATCGCCGTTCAAGGAGATCGACCGGATGGTGCAGGTCCTCGAGAAGCCGCCCGGCGGCGGCAGGAACGGCATCTCGACCCTGAACTACCTCGACTGGGAGAAGCAGAACACGGTCTTTGAGTTCATCGCCGCCCAGCGCTGGGGGACCGCCTCCCTGACCGGCGTCGAGATCCCGGTCCAGGTCCCCTGCGAGCAGGTGAGGGCGCACTTCTTCGACGTCTTCCAGGGAAAGGCCCGGCTCGGGCGCACCTTCGTGCCCGGCGAGGACGAGGTGGGCCGCGACCACGTCGCCGTCATCAGCAATTCGTTCTGGGTGTCCCAATTCGGGTCCGACCCGGGCGTGCTCGGGCGGACCATGACCCTCGACGGGGAGCCTTACACCATCATCGGCGTTATGCCGCCCGGCAGGTTCGACCTAACGGCGACGAAGATCTGGAGGCCCCTGTCGTTCCTCCCGGGGAACATGACCCGCGATTTCCACTGGTTTGGCGCATGGGCGCTCCTGAAGCGCGGCGTGGCCCTGAGCCAGGCGCGCACGCAGATGGACGCCCTCGCCATCCGAATCGCGCACGACTACCCGAACTCGAACAAGGGGTGGGGGATAGGAATAGACTCGTTCAGCTCCATCGCCGTGGGCCGGGACCTGAGGCAGTCCCTCTATGTGCTCATGGGCGCCGTGAGTATGGTGCTGCTGATCGCCTGCGCCAACCTGGCCAACCTGACCCTGGCGAGGGGCATCTCCCGGCAAAGGGAGGTGGCGATCCGCGCGGCAATCGGCGCCGGCCGCTGGAGGCTTGTGCGCCAGTTCCTCACCGAAAGCCTGCTGATGTCCGCCGGCGGCGGCGCCCTGGGGCTCGCGCTGGCCTACGCCGGCCTGGCGCTCATGAAGGCGACGATGCCGTCCGGCACGATCCCGGCCAACCTCGAGGTCGTGATGGATGGGAGGGTTCTTCTGTTCGTCCTCGGGCTCTCGGTCCTGACCGGCGTCCTCTTCGGGATAGTGCCCGCGCTCAAGGCGACCCGGACCGACCTGACCAACTCGATAAGGGAGGGCGGCGCCGGGGCCAGCTCGGGCCACCCCAGCAGGCGCCTCCGAGGGGCCCTGGTCGTCGTCGAGGTGGCGCTGGCTTTCATCCTGCTCGCGGGCGCCGGCCTCTTGATCCGGAGCTTCTTCCGGATGCAGGCGGTGGAGACCGGATTCGACTCGACGAACGTCGTCACCGCGGACCTGCCGATCCCCGACCGGCGCTTCCAGACAGCCGCGGAGTTCAAGCTCTACCTGCGCCAGATCACCGATGCGGTCGCGTCCGTGCCCGGCGTCCGCGACGTCGCGCTCACCTCGGCCCTTCCGCTGGAGGGATGGGGCTACGGGATGTGGTTCCAGGTGGTGGGGGCGAAGTTCCTGGACCCCTCCAACCGGCCCGACTGCTACTTCAAGATGGTGGACCCGGCATATTTCCACACCCTTGGGATCCGGCTCACCAAGGGGAGGCTTCTGAGCCCGCACGACCTAAAGGGGACCCCCCCGGTCGCGGTGATCAACGAGACGATGGCGAAGAGGTACTTCGCGAACGAAGACCCGGTGGGCAAGAGCATCCTGGTCCAGGAGATCGCCTTCGCGCAGACCAAGCTCGGCCCCGAGATCCCGTGGGAGGTTGTGGGCGTCGTGGCCAATGAAAAGGTAGGCGGCCTCGGGTCCAGCAACGACAGCAGCCCGGGGATGTACGTGGCCATCGACCAGAGCCCGCAGACGTTCCAGTCGATTGTCGTGCGGGGCAAGACCGAGTCGTCGCTCCTGCAGCGCTCCATCCGCGACGCAATCCGCCGGGTCAACAAGGACCAGGTAGTCGACAGCATGAAGACGCTCGAGCAGCTGAAGGTCGAGTCCGTCGCGGGCGAGAGGTTCCGCTCGATCCTCATGGGCATCTTTGCCTCGGTCGCCCTGCTCCTCGCGGCCATCGGGCTTTACGGCGTGATCTCGTACTCGGTCGTCCAGCGAACGCGCGAGATCGGCATCCGCGCGGCCCTCGGCGCGAATCCCGGCGACATAAGGGCGCTCGTCCTGCGGGGAGCGATGTCGCTCACGGCGCTCGGCCTTGCCCTTGGCATCGCCGGGGCGCTCGGCTTCGACCGCCTACTCTCGTCCATGCTGTTTGAAACCGGGCAGTACGACCCTTTGACCCTGGCCGGGGTGGCCGCCTTGCTCGCGCTGGTCGCGCTCCTGGCGTGCCTGATTCCCGCGCGCAGGGCGATGAGGGTTAACCCGATTGTCGCGCTGAGGTACGAGTGAGCCTGCGTGGGCGCGCCGCGTCCCCCGCGCCCGCCGATCAACCGGGACGAAGGCGCCGCCCCTAGGAGGCCTTCTCTTCGCCGGTCACGACGTGCTCGTGGTTCCGAATATGCTCCGGGCAGTAGCATTCCTCCCCGGAGCACTTGGTGCAGTAGCGGAAATCGAGCTCGGGATCCGATTTGTCAGTCTTGCCGCAGATTCTGCAGCGATGGCGGGCCTGGCCTGCGGCCGCGCTCCGTTCCGCGGCACGGGCCATCGCGCGCCGGCGCGACCTTGCGCCCTGCACAAGGTCCCGCCCGAAGAAGAGGAAGAAGTTCCCTGTGGCGGCGATGATTTGCAGCCGTGCCGACCATCCGCCGGCTATGAATTCGAAGCCGTAGACGCCCCATGTGAGCAGCGCCAGCCACTTGATCTTGACCGGCAGGACGAAGAAGAGAAGCAGCTCAAAATCAGGATTCAGGTACGCAAAGGCGAGGAAGACCGAACCCGCCAGGAACGCATTGCTGGTCGCCACATCGAGCCGCAGGAACGAGAGCCCGATGGTGAGCGCCGCGCCCAAAAGGATGAACAGATTGAAGCGAAAGGCCCCCCAGAAGTCCTCCAATGCCTTGCCCATCATGTAGAATATCCACCAGGCAAAGCAGATGAAGATGATGTTCATGGGCGGCGGCATCAGCAGGAATGTGAAAAGGCGCCACCACTGTCCCATGAGAGCGCGCCGCGGGATGAACAGGAACAATTCCGGGTCCAGCCGGCCGAGCATGACCGCCAGGTAGACGGTGACCTGCCCGAAGACCAGGTAGAGCGCCAAGTCGGGGACGGCAAACCGTCCAAGGGCTCGTTCTATTTTCGAAAGTATCGACATAAAGCCAGGAGAGTACGGTGAAATGGCCCAAAGTTCGAGCCGTCTCGATGAAGAATTCGGAGGCAGGGACCGCGGCGATCAGGTGGTGCGCCGAGGCGTGCACCCCGGAGTAGCGCTAGGGAGCCCTCCGACAAGTAAGCTCGAAGCTAGCGAGGCGGTCCTTCTGCACTCGTCCCTGCAACCGTTCTAAGGCAAGCGCGCATCGCCGAGCTCGCGCGAAGAGCGGCCCGGCAACGGGTGCGATTCGAGTCGTTTGCCCAAGATGCCACGCAAACAGGCCATGGCTCGGCGACAGAACGCGGCGCACTGGCAAAGCCCAGTCCCAACTCTGGGATCGTGGGATTCCGCTTCTGATAGCCTCGCGGGCATTCAAATCCGGTGCGGATAGTGTAAGTAATAGCAGGTCAGTCATATGAAGATTCAAGAAAGTTCTGGCACGGGCGATGCAATGAGGAGGGCAACTGAAATCAACACACGAAAATGAACTCCAACATCGTTGCCACCTGCCCATTCCTCGCCGCAGCCGCTGCCTCTGTCGTCCTGCCAATCAGCCCGATCGCCGCAGGATTCATAGTCACGGTCATCGGCGTCCTCTCGGTGCTCGTCCTCGACTACGGCTGCCCCAGAGATCGCGACAGCTTTCCGGCGAAGGTAGTATCGTTCATTCCGGCCGGCCGCCGCCTTGCTGAATTCCGAGAGGCGGCGTGATCCCGTCGCGGTGTTCGCGAGGCTGCCCATGCCCGCTGTGGATCAGGTCCGCGGCAACTCGCCGGGTTTCGTGCCCCAGAAAAGGTCCAATTCGAAATACGCGGCGCCGAATCCGGACCGGCTCCTGCCATCCATGCGCCAGGACGGGCGACGGCCTCGGCGCCGATGGTCGACTCGGCGCAGGCTCCGCATGGCCTGCTCGCGGGGGGTGGGCCCGCACCAGGCGCGAGGAGAAAGGTTGATGGATTGATCCGAGTGGGGTTAATAACCCTCGAGTCAACTCGTTCTCATGCTCACCACCGAATTCCGCTCCTTACTTTGCCTGTCGGCGTTTGCCGCGGTCCTTCTTGCGCCCGGCATCGCACGGGCGCGCGACGACGCTCCCAGGGCCCCTGCGCTGGTCCTTGTCGATGACAAGACCGACAAAGCCTGGCTCTCCGAGGCGCGGGCCAGGTACCCGATCGACACCTGCCTCGTGTCGGGAGAGAGGCTGGAAGACCACGCCGAGAGCAAACGCCTGGACGTTATCTGCCGCGAGCCGGGCAAGCCGGACCGGCTCGTGCGCCTCTGCTGCAAGAGCTGCATCACGGATCTCGAGAAGGACCCTGCAAGATTCCTTAGACTGCTCGACGAGGCGGCAGCCAAGAAGGTCCATCCTTAAGCAGGGCCCCATGGCCGGGAACCGGTGTATTCTGGGCGGGCGTCCTCCTTCAGAATCGCCGGACCGGGCTCCCTCGCCCTCTGGGGATGCCGCGCGGCGGGCCGTTTGGCGGCCGTGCATGGCCGTCTAATAGCCCACGGCCTTCGAATCGGCGTTGCGGGGATCCGGTGCGCCGTAAATGTGCTGATTCCGGGGATCGATGGCGATTGTCTCGGCGTCGCCCTGCCGGCCAGCCTCCTCAAGGATATGGCCCTCGGCCCGAAGGCCCGCGGCCGTCTCCGGCAGCAAGCCGTGATACTCGAACCTTATCACGTCCGGCATCCACTGTTCGTTGATGCGCGGAGCGTCCACGGCCCTTTGCACCGCCATGCGCAGGTCTATGAAATTGGATACGACCTGAAGCACCGTGTTGATGATCGTGGGACCTCCCGGTGATCCGGTAACGAGCACAAGCCTGCCGTCCTTGAACACGAATGTCGGCGTCATCGACGAGAGCGGGCGTTTGCCGGGGGCAATGGCGTTTGCCTCGCCCTGGATCAGCCCGAACATGTTCGGAATGCCGATTGCCGACGTGAAATCGTCCATCTGGTTGTTCATCAGCATCCCGGTCCCGGGTATGGTGACGCCCGAGCCAAAGGCTCCATTCAGGGTATAGGTGTTGGAAACCGCGTTGCCTGCCGCGTCGACGACCGAGAAGTGCGTGGTCTCGCTGGATTCGTGTCTGGCGGCCGCCACGTAATTCCCCAAGCCCGGCTTCACCGCATCGGCCGGCGTCGCCTTGCTCGGGTCGAAATCGGCCATTCGGTTCCGGACGTACGAAGGATCGAGGAGCCGCTTGACGGGGACGCTCACAAAATCCGGGTCGCCAAGGTATTCCGACCGGTCGCGAAAGGCCCGCTTCATCACCTCAGCGAAGAGATGGTATCTCGCCGTTGTATCCGGGCCCAGCGAGGCGACGTCGTACGCCTCAAGCATCCCCAGCATCTGCAGCAGCGCGACTCCCCCCGAGCTTGGGGGCGGCATCGTGACGACTTGGTATCCGCGATACGTACCGGCGAGCGGTTTGCGGTCGGCCGGCCTGTAATTCTTCAGGTCGGCGAGCGTGATGTTCCCTCCATTGGCCGCCATGGCCTCGGCGATGCGGTGGCCAGTCTCGCCCTCGTAGAATTCGCGCGGCCCGTACTTCTGAAGCCGGGCGAGGGTCTTTCCGAGGTCCTCTTGGACCCACCTCTTGCCAGCCTCATGAAAAGCGCCCCCGTTGAGGTAGACTCGTTTTGATTCGCTGAACCGGCCTAGTGCCGCCTCGGAGAACCGGAGGCTCTCGGCTATGCCGCTCGGGACAGTGAAGCCGTCCGCCGCCAAGCGGCGGGCCGGCTCGCAGATGTCGGCCCAGGTGACCCGGTGCGAACCGTACTTCTCGACGGCCTCTGCGAAGCCCGCGACGGTTCCGGGGACCCCGCTGGCCCTCCAGCCAGAAGTCGACAGGCCCTGAACGAGCCTGCCGTCGGGCCCAAGGTACATGTCCCGCGTCGCGGAGGCCGGCGCCGTCTCGCGATAGTCGATCGCCGCGTCGCGGCCATTGGCGAGATGGATGAGCATGAATCCCCCTCCGCCGATGTTCCCGGCGATGGGATAGACCACCTCCAGGGCCAGGCCCGTGGCGACGGCTGCATCGACGGCATTTCCGCCCTTCCGGAGTATCTCGACGCCTGCCTGCGATCCCAATCCCGAGGCGGATGTGACCAGCCCATGGCTGGCCTCCACCGGCGCGCGCTGCGCCCGGGTCGGCGCAGCTGCGACGACCAAGGCGGCGAGAAGCCGACGGCGGACACCGATCGAGGCTCTAGGCATGCGAACCAGAATTGGCGGCGAGACCGTAATCCACAAGCGCCTAGCCGCCGTGCTCGGCAAGCCACCGCTCCGCGTCAATTGCGGCCTGGCAGCCCATCCCGGCGGCGGTCACGGCCTGGCGGTAGACATGGTCCGCGCAGTCGCCAGCGACGTAGACGCCGGGGACCTTCGTCCTCACCTGCGAGCCGGCCGCCGGCACGAAGTAGCCGTTCTCGTCGACATCGATCGCGGGGGCGAACGGCGCCGTGTTGGGAACGTGGCCGATGGCCACGAACACCCCCTTGACCGGGAGGGTCGACTCGGCGCCGGTCTTCACGTTTCGGACCCTGAGCCCGCTGACGGCGCCCTCGGGGACGCCGTCGACCGCGACGGGGACGCTGTCCCAGACCATGTGGATCTTCGGGTGCGACGTCGCCCGGTCGGCCATGATCCTCGAGGCGCGAAGCGCGTCGCGCCTGTGGACAAGGTGCACCTTGCTCGCGAACCGCGTGAGGAACAGCGCCTCCTCGGCGGCGCTGTCGCCGCCGCCGATCACCGCCACGTCCATCTTGCGGTAGAACGCGCCGTCGCAGGTCGCGCACGTCGTGACCCCCTTGCCGCCGTAGAGCTCCTTCTCGCCCGGGATGCCGGTCATCCTCGGTGACGCGCCCGTCGCGATTATCACGGTCTTGGCGAGAATCGTCCTGTCGGCGCATACCAGCTTGCGCGGCGAAGCGGAGAAGTCGACCGACCGCACCTGGGCCTGCTCAAAGCGGGCGCCGAACTTGGCCGCCTGCCGGCGCAGGCTGTCCATCAGCTGGAAACCGTCGACGCCCTCCGGGAACCCGGGGAAGTTCTCGACCTCGCTCGTCGTCGTAAGCTGGCCCCCGGGCAGCGGCCCCTCGAGGACCAGGGGACTCAGGTTGGAGCGGGCGGAGTAGACGGCGGCCGTGAGGCCGGCGCATCCGGTGCCGATGATGACGACGTTTTCTGCGGGCGGGTTGGACATGGTTTTGGCCCGAGTTGAGCCTGGGGACAGTGAGGTTGGGAAGCCGAAAGAGGCAAATCGCGCCGGCGTGCAGGCCGTCACCAGGGGTTCACGCGGCGGATCTTGAGCTGCTGGTAGAGGTCCGGGTCGAGCTCCATCAGGAACCTGCTCGGGGTCAGCATCAGGCCGCCGGGCCCGGGCCGCGAGGCTATCTTGGGGTAGCTCAGGTAGAGCTCGTTCCTGGCGCGGGTTACGGCCACGTAGAAGAGCCTGCGCTCCTCCTCGACGTCGCCGGACTCGATGGAGCGGCGCCCCGGGAACTGCCCGTCCGCGAGGCCGATCACGAACACGACGTCGTACTCGAGGCCCTTGGCCTGGTGGACGGTGGTCAGCTTGATGGCGTCGGCGTCCGGGTCGACGTGGCGGTCGCTGGTCTCGCTGTTGAGCAGGAGGATCTGCGCCAGGAAGTCCTGGGTCTCGTCGAAGCGCTGGGCGAAGCCCACGAGCGCCGTCAGCTCCTCCAGCCGGTCCGCGTAGTCCGCGAAGGCCCCCTTCAGGTAGTCGCCGTACCAGCCCTCGATGGCCGTCTCGACGGCGTCGGCGGGCTTGCCGGTCTGCATCGAGTCGGAGACCTGCCTCAGGGAGACGACGAGCTTGTCCCACTCCTCCCGCGCGTCCTTGGCGACCTTCGTAAGGACCTCCCCCGAGTCGAGGACGTCGAGGAAGTTCCTCTGGGCGCCGCGGGCGTTGGCGAGGGCAGCGGCGTGGATCTTCTGGGCTCCCTTTTCACCCACCCTGGGGAGCAGGACGGCTATGCGCTCCCATGCCTGCTCGTCCGCCGGATTGTAGACAAACCGCAGGAGGGCCACCAGGTCGCGGATGTGCTGGCGCTCGAAGAACTTCACCCCGCTCGTGATGTGGTAGGGTATGCCCGCGCGCGCGAGCGCGATCTGGGTCTCCACAGCGATGAAGTGCGACCGGTAGAGGACGGCGATGCTGCTCAGCGACATCCCCTCGTCCTCGTGGAGGGCGCGCACGCGCTTGACGACGAACTCGGCCTGCTCGCGGTCGTCCATGGCCTGGACGACGTAGGGCTTCTCCATGTGGCCGCGCGCGGGCCGGAGCTCCTTGTCGAAGTGCCTCCCCTTGGGCTGCGCGAGGAGCACCCCGTTCGCAAGGCTGAGGATCTCGGGGGTCGAGCGGTAGTTCGTCTCGATCCGGTGGATCGCCGTACCCGGATGGCGGTCGGGAAACGTCATGATGTTCTCGAAATTCGCGCCCCGCCAGGAGTAGATGCACTGCGCGTCGTCGCCCACGGCCATGATCCTGTGGTGCGAGCCGATCGCGTCCACGATCTGGGCCTGGAGCGTGTTCGTGTCCTGGTACTCGTCGACGAGGACGTGCCGGAACCGGTGCGTGAAGTAGGCCGCCACATCGGGGGCCTGCCGCAGGAGCGCGAGCCAGTATTCGAGCAGGTCGTCGTAGTCGCAGACCTTCTGCTCGCGCTTCTTCGCCTCGTAGGCCCTTGCGAAGGCCGGGAGCCGGTCGCGGATCCCGCTGTAGTGCGGGAAGAATCTCCCCACCGTCGCCTCGACGCCTACCTGGATGTTGCGCGCGAGCGAGATGATGCCGAACAGGGGCCCGGCCCTGGGGTTCGTCTTGTCCTTGAAGAAGGGCCTGTCGACGGCCTCGACGACCTGCTTGAGCATGCGCTCAGCCTCCTCGGCGTCCAGGATCGTGAAGGTCCGGGCGAGCCCGATCGCCTCGCCGTATATCCTGAGCGCCCGGTTGCCGATCGAGTGGAACGTCCCCCCCCAGAACCGCGCGGGCTCGATGGCGGTCAGCTCCTGGACGCGGTGCAGCATCTGCTTGGCCGCCTTGTTCGTGAAGGTGAGCAGCAGGATCTCGCCCGGGCGCACCCCCTGCGAGAGGAGCCATGCCACGCGGTAGGTGAGGGTGCGCGTCTTGCCCGAGCCGGCGCCGGCGAGGACGAGGAGGGGGCCCGCCTCGGCCGTCACGGCGGCGTACTGCTCGTCGTTGAGGTGCGCCCGGAAGTCGATTTGCGGTAGCGACTCGGGGGCGGGCTGGCCCTCCATTGTGAAGTCCATGCGCGGGGTCAGCCCCCCGGGGGGTCCGGCGCGAGGTCGGCGTCGCGCGCCTCGGGCCCCGCAAGGGCGATGACGGCGAGGATGACGGCGCCGATGCCGACGACCCAGCCGAGCGAGAACGAGTAGTCGCCGCCGCGCCGCTCCGCGACGATGGCCTGGAGCCGGGGCACGTAGGAGGCCGCGAGGTTTCCCAGCTGGTAGGCGAGGCCCGGAAACGTCCCGCGGACGCTCTTGGGCGAAAGCTCGTTCAAGTGGGCCGGCACGACGCCCCATGCGCCCTGGACGGCGAACTGCATGAGGACGGCGCCGAGCGCCAGCCCGGCCACCGAGCTCGAGCCGATCCAGACCGGGATCATCGGGATCGCAAGGAGCGCGCTGGTCGCGATGGCCCGTCGCCGCCCGATCCTCTGGGAGATCGCGCCGAAGAGGATGCCGCCCGTTATCGCGGCCAGGTTGTAGAGGATCGCCACCCTCGCCACGGTCCCCAGCGGGAGGCCGCGCTGGCGCTCCAGGAACGCGCTGGGGTACAGGTCCTGGGTCCCGTGGCTGAACCCGTTGAAGGCCGCCATCAGGGCGACCATGTAGAGGAAAAGCGGCCAGCGCGTGCGCAGCGTCGCCCACATTCCGTCCCCCCTGGGGGCGGCGGCCGCGCCCCGCCTCGAGCGCTCCTCCGACCAGAGGGGCGACTCCCTGACGCCCATCCTTATGAAGACGACGAGAAAGGCGGGCAGCGACCCGATGACGAACATGCCGCGCCAGCCAAAATGGGGGTACACGAGGCCGTAGGTGAGGGCCGCGAGGAGGTAGCCCGCGGGATAGCCCTCCTGCAGGATGCCCGACAGCAGGCCGCGGGTCTTCGGGGGCACCGACTCCATCGCCAGGGACGCGCCCACGCCCCAGACGCCGCCCATCCCGATCCCGAACACCGCCCGGAGCGCGATGAACGTCCCGAGCGAGGGCGCGAACGCCGAGAGGAGCTCGACGACGGCGTAGAGGAGGATGCTGCCCATGAGCGCGGGCCGGCGGCCGCAGCGGTCCGCGATGACCCCGAAGAGAAGCGCGCCGACGGGGCGCATCGCCAGGGTGAGCGTCATCGCGAGGGCGATCGACGAGATCTTCGCGCCGAAGGTCGCCGCGACATGCTGGACGACCATGACGAGCAGGAAGAAGTCGAACGCGTCCAGCGTCCATCCAAGGTAGGCCGCGACGAAGGCCCTCCACTGGGGGCCGGTCATGCCCCTGAGCTGGGCGAGGGCGCTCAAAGCAGGGCGAGGTCGTTGCGGTGCACGATCTCGATCTTTCTCCGGGAGGGATGGATCGCCCGCACCTCGTCGCCCTTCTTCCCCGCCAGGGCCGGGATCTCGTCGGAGCTGAACGCCGCCTTGCCCCGCGCGATGACCGTGCCGTCGGGCCCCGCGATGTCGACGACCTCCCCCGCCGAGAACTGCCCCGTCGCGCCGGTCACCCCCACCGCCAGCAGGCTGCGGCCCTGCTCCCTGAGAACCGGCACCGCGCAGGCGTTTATCGTTATCGAGCCGGACGGCCGCTGGAAATACGCGATCCAGCGCTTGCGCGCCTCGAGCGGGAGCCCGCTCGGGACAAAGAAGGTCCCCGGCCCCGTCCCCGACAGGAGCCGGGGGATGATGTCCGGCTCGGCGCCGCTCGCTATGAAGACCCCGCAGCCGGACTTTGTCGCGAGCCGTGCCGCGGCCAGCTTGCTCACCATCCCGCCGACCGCCGTCTCGCTCGTCGTCCCACCGGCCATGGCCTCGATCTCCGGCGTTATCCTCTCGACGACGGGGACGACGCGGCCGGTGCCCCTCATGTCGACCAGCCCGGGCGCCGTCGACAGGATCAGCAGGTACTGCGCGCCCACGAGGCTCGCGACCATCGCCGAAAGGATGTCGTTGTCGCCGAACCTGATCTCGGCGGCGCTCACGGCGTCGTTCTCGTTGATCACCGGGACGGCCCCGTAGCCGATCAGCTGGGCAAGGGTCTCCTTGACCCCGAGGTAGCGCTCGCGGGCGCGAAGGTCCTCGTGCGTGAGGAGGACCTGGGCGACCGTGACCCCGTGCGGAGCGAAGCCCGCCTGCCACGTCTCCATGAGGAGGCTCTGGCCCACCGCCGCAAGGGCCTGCTTCTTCGCGGTCTCGGGCGGCCGCCGCGCCAGCGCCAGACGGCCCATCCCGAGGCCGACGGCGCCCGAGGAGACGACGATGACCTCGGTGCCCGACGACCTCACCGCCGCGAGCTGGGCGCAGACAGCTGCGATCCTCCCCGTGTCAAGGCGGCCGGCGCCCGAGGTGAGCACGCCGGTGCCCAGCTTGACGATGACCCGTCCGGGCCTCTTGCGGGGCGTCAGCATGCACCCCCGCTCACACTGCGAGAAGCTCCTTCTCCTTGGCGGCCAGGTGGTCGTTGATATCCTTGATCGCCTTGTCGGTGGCGGTCTGCACGTCCTTCTCGAGGCGCTTCGCCTCGTCCTCGGGCAGCTTCGCCTTCTTCAGGGAGTCGAGGACCTCGTGCCGGGCGTTGCGGACATGGACGCGGCCCTCCTCGGCGAGGCGCGAGGCCGTCTTCACGAACTCGAGGCGGCGCTCGCGGCTCATGTCCGGCAGCGGGACGCGGATGATCTTTCCATCGACGATCGGGTTGAAGCCGAGGTTCGCCACCTGTATCGCCTTCTCGACGGCCTTCACCAGCGTGACGTCCCAGGGCTGGATCTGGATGAGGCGCGCGTCGGGGGTCGTGATCGCCGCGCATTCCTTGAGGCGCATCTGGGAGCCGTAGGCCTCGACCATGACGCTGTCGACCATGGCAGGGGTGGCCTTGCCCGTGTGGATCGACGCGAACTCGTGGAACGTGTGGTCCAGCGCCTTCTTCATCTTTGCGTTGGCCTCTGTGAGCAGGGGATGGGACATGGTTGTGGGGGTTTGTGGGAAGGCTTCAGCCGCGGACAAGCGTTCCGACCTTCTTGCCGGTCACCCCGCGCAGGATCGCGTGCTCCTCGTGCAGGTCCAGCACGAGGATCGGCACGTGGTTGTCGAGGCACAGGGAGAAGGCCGTCGAGTCCATGATCTTGAGGCGCTGCTTCAGGGCGTCGATGAAGCTGATCTCGTCGTACTTCACGGCGTCCGGGTGCTTCTTCGGGTCCTTGTCGTAGACGCCGTCGACCTTTGTCGCCTTGACGATTATGTTGGCGTGCAGCTCGGAGGCGCGCAGGGCGGCTGTCGTGTCGGTCGAGAAATAGGGGTTGCCCGTGCCCGCGACGAAGATGACCACGCGCCCCTTCTCGAGGTGGCGGATCGCGCGGCGCAGGATGAACGGCTCGGCGATCTGGTTCATCGGTATCGCGCTCTGGACCCGGGTCATGACGCCCATCTTCTCCAGCCGGTCCATGATCGCCATGCCGTTGATGACGGTCGCGAGCATGCCCATGTAGTCGCCCGTCGTCCGGTCGACGCCGCGAGTCTCGCCCGAGAGCCCGCGGAAAATGTTCCCGCCCCCGATGACGACGCATATCTGCACGCCGAGCTCGTGGATCTCCTTCACCTGCCGGCAGGTCCGCTCGAGGGCGCCGTCGTCGATGGGGTCCCCGGACTTCTCGCCCCGCAGGAGCTCGCCCGAGAGCTTAAGGATGATGCGCTTGTATTTCACCCTGGGATCCACGGGTAGGGTCGCGTGCATGGCCACAAATCAAACGATTGGGCAAATAGGGCGTCAACCCCCCATTGCAAAGGGCTCGATTCCGCCCTTGACCCGGTTAGGGTCCGGACAGCACGTTTTCGGGCTCTGTACTTGCCTGGTGGTGTAAAGGTAGCACAGGTGACTTTGACTCACCTAGTCCTGGTTCGAATCCAGGCCGGGCAGCCAGTCCAGGGAATCGGGGGTGTACAACAAAGATTGTGGACAGGAGCATGTGAGGTCGAGGGTTAGGCTGAACGATGTTGCTTGGGGGCGGCGCGCCACTCTAGATCTGGCCCGCCACCAGAGAAGCGACGATGGTCCTGCCCCAACAAAGCATCCCCCGAACCCGGCCGCCCGCGGAGGACATCGCCACCTGGAAGGTCGCCCTCCTGCACAACGCGCGCCCCAAGGGCGTCTCGGACGGCCAGCCGGACGACCTTTTCGAGGAATACGACTCGGAGGAGACGATCGAGTCCATCCGCGACGCCCTGCGGGAGCTCGTCGCTAAGGTCGTGCCGATCGAGGCGGACAGGTCGCTCCCCCGCAGGCTCGCCCTGGGCGGCTTCCAGTTCGCGTTCAACTTCGCCGAGGGCGCGGGCCGGCGGTGCCGCGAGGCGATTCCGGCCGCGGTCTGCGAGCTCCTGGGCGTGCCCTTCAGCGGCTCGGACCTGCTGACCCTGGGCGTCACGCTCGACAAGGCCATGACGCGCCGCGTCGTGGCTTCCGAGCTGCGCGTGCCGCGGGCCGTCCTCGTCCAGCGCGACGACGACTTCGCCTCGCTCGGCGACCTGGCATACCCCGTCATCGTCAAGCCCAACGACGAGGGCTCGAGCAAGGGGATCCGCGACAACCCGATCGCCGACGGCGCGCCCGAGGCGAGGCGACGGTGCGAGTGGCTGCGCGGCCGCTACGGCTGCCCCGCCATTGTCGAGGAGTTTGTCGAGGGGGCCGAGGTGACGGTGGGGATCCTCGGGAACACCCCGTGCGAGCGGCTGCTCGGGATCATGGAGATAGAGCCGGTAGGGGCGGCCTCGCGCTTCGTGTACTCGCTGGAGGTGAAGCGGGACTGGCGGCGGCGCGTCGTCTACCACGTGCCGCCGCGCCTCGGCGCGCGCGCCGTGGACGAGATAGGCGAGGCCGCGATCAAGGCCTTCCGCCTCCTCGGGTGCCGTGACTTCGCGAGGATGGACTTCCGCCTGGACTGCTCCGGCAGGCTCTTCTTCATCGAGTGCAACGCGCTGCCGGGGCTCAACTCCGCGAACAGCGACATGGTCCTGCTGTCGAGGGGCACGCTCACCCACAGGCAGCTCGTGCAGGAGATCTTCCTCGAGGCCGTCAGGCGCTGCTCGTCGGCCGGGCCATGAGGGTGCTGGTGGCGCACACGCTGGCGCCGGCGGCGGGCGCGGCCGGGCGGCTCCCGGGCGAGTTCGACCTGAACGAGGCCGCGGAGGAGGTCGCCGCCGCCCTTCCGGGCGCCGCGACCCGCGGGATCGAGGGCCGGGACGAGGAGTTCGCCGAACTGGTGGCGGAGCACAGGCCGGACGTCGTCTTCAACCTGTGCGAGGCGCCCCTCGGCAGGCCGGAGCTCGAGGCCCGCGCGGCCGACCTGTGGCGCTCGCTCGGCGTTCGCTGCACCGGGGCGCGCGGGAGCACGCTGGCGCTGTGCAGGGTGAAGGACCGGGTCAAGGCGGTGCTGGCGTCCGGGGGGATCCCGGTCCCGGCGGCGGGATCCTTCCCGTGCGTGGTGAAGCCCGCCGAGGAGGATGGGTCCGCCTGGATCGGCCGGGACTCCGTCTGCCGCGACGAGGAGCAGCTGCGCCTCGCGGTCGCGCGCATGCCCGGGCGCGCGCTGGTCGAGGAGTTCATCCCCGGCCGGGAGTTCGCGGTCTCGGCGTGGGGGCGGGACCGCGCGGAGCACGTCGGCATTGGCGAGACGGTCTTTGCCAACGGGCTGGAACTGGTCACGTACGAGGCCAAGTGGCTTCCGCAGAGCAGCGACTACCGCGATTCGCCGGTGTCCTATTCCACGGGGATCGACGCGGGGCTGCGCCGCGAGCTGGTCGAGACGGCGCGGCGCGTGTGGTCGGCCGTCGGGGCCAGCGGCTACATGCGCGTGGACGCGAGATTGGACCGGGCCGGCGTCGCGCGCGTCCTCGACGTCAACCCAAACCCCGCGCTGGCCCGGAGCGGCGGCATCCGCGCCGCCGCCGCCGCCGCGGGATGGACTTGGGAGCGGTTCGTGAGGACTCAGGTCGACTGGGCGCTGTGATCCGCGGGCGGCCCCCGCGCTTGCCGCGCCGGGCGCCCTCAGCCCCCCCCGCCCGCGGCGTCGGCCGGAAAGGGCACGGCGGACCTGCTCTCCCGCCTGAGGCGCTCCGCGAGCTCCGGATGGCGCCCGAGGAGAATCTGGAAATGCCTGTCCCTCAGCGACAGGAGGAGCGTCGGCGCGAGCGTGCGCACCGTGGCGGTCCTCGGCACGCGCCTGAGCAGGGCCACCTCGCCGAAGTAGTCGCCGTCGCCGAGCACCGCGACCCTTTCGGGGGGGGCGTCCGCCCTATCAACGAGGACCTCGACCCGGCCGCGCGCGATGAGGTGGAAGCGGTCGCCCGCCTCCCCCTGGACCACCACGCTCTGGCCCGCCGGATAGCTTTCGGAGACGAACAGGGCCGCAAGCTCGGCAAGGGCCGCAGGGTCGAGCTGGCTCAGCAGCGGGTAGTCCCTCAGCCTTTCCGGGCGCACCCCGCCGTCGTCGCCCTGTTCGTTCACGACGAATCCGCTCTGGCGCCGCCAGAGCCTCGCGTAGACTCCCCCCGCGGCGAGCAGGTCCCGCGGCGCTCCTGATTCCGCGAGCCGGCCGGCCTCCATCACGTGGATGCAGTCGGCATCCTGCACCGAGGAGAGCCTGTGCGTGACGGAGACCACGGTGCGCCCCACGGCCAGCTTGCGAAGCGTGGCGTTGATCGCGGACTCCGCCGCCGGGTCGAGCGCCGACGTCGCCTCGTCCAGCAGCAGGACCGCGGGCCGGCGCACCAGGGCCCGGGCGATCGCCACGCGCTGGCGCTGGCCGCCCGAGAGCCTCGAGCCCGACTCGCCCGCCGGCGAGTCGTAGCCCTGCGGGAGCGAGGCTATCCAGTCGTGGATCTCCGCCTGCCTCGCGGCCGCCTCGACGTCCTCGTCGCCCGCCTGCGGCCGGCCCATGCGTATGTTCTCGCGCAGGCTGATGTCGAAGAGGTGGTTGTTCTGGAAGACCACCCCCATCTGCCCGCGGAGCGAGGCGACCGTGGCCTCGCGCACGTCCGTGCCGTCGACCGTGACCTGCCCGGAATCCACCTCGTAGAAGCGAAGCAGCAGGTTGAAGAGCGTGCTCTTGCCCGAGCCGCTGGCGCCCACGAACGCGACGAAGGAGCCGCGCGGGATCTCCAGGGTCACGCCCTCGACCTGGCGCTGCGGGCCGCCGTAGCTGAACGAGACGTCGCTGAACCGGATGCGGTCCCGCAGGGGCTCTAGCGCCCTCGCGCCCGGGGCGTCCACGATGCCCGGCCGCACGTTCAGGAGCTCCTCGACGCGCTGCATTCCCCCGACCGACTGGATGAGCCCGGGCATGACGAGCGTCAGCGTCTGAACGGAGTAGACCACGTTCAGGAACACGCCGTGGAACGCGATGATCGTGCCGAGCGTGCGCTGGCCGTGGGCGACCATGAGGAGCCCGAGCCCCACCACCAGGACCTCGAACGTTATGATGACCACGTTCGGGATCCGCTCGACCAGGTAGGTGAGGAACTTGTAGCGGATCGACTGGGCGGCGAGGGTCTCGGTCAGCTGCTCGAAGTGCGCCACGAATTGGCCGCCAAGCCCGAAGGCCTTGACGACGGGCTGGGAGCCGATGTTCTCCTGGGCCGCGACCGCGACGTCGGACTCGAGCTTGCTGTTGCGGTAGCTGGCCTGGACGGTGGCTCGCACGAGGGGCCGCGGCAGCAGGACGCAAAGGAGCAGCCCGAGAACCGTGAGGCAGGCGAGGCGCCACTCCAGGAAGAACAGCAGCGCGGCGCTTATCACGATCCCGGAGGTGCCTAGAAGGAAGCCCGCTATCGACGACGTTATCGCCCCCTCGAGGAGCGCTAGGTCCGAGGAGAAGCGCGCAAGCAGGTCCGCTCCCTTGTTCTGCATGAAGAACGCGAGCGACATCCTCTGCAGGTGCCCGAAGACCGACCGGCGGACGTCCCGCAGGACGCGCGACCCGAGAAGCGCGTACCCGTAGTCCCTCAGCACCGCCGCCAGCGACGCGACGAGGACGGCGCCGAAAAGGGCGATGACGGCGATCGTGAGGAACCGTGTGTCGCCCACGCGGGTCATCCGGTCGATCAGCACCTTGAAGCTGAGCGGCCACGCCGCGCTGAACGCGACGTCGACCCCGAGGAGGACCGCGACCAGCGCCGCCGCGGCCCGGTACGGGGCAAGCAGCCGCGCGAGGCTTCGGGCGTATGCGATCATCGTCATGGCTGCTCCGAGGGGCGTCTTGGTCCGGCCGGCGCTCTGTCTCTAGAGGCGGGGATGTTCACCGGCCCCCGGGGTCACGGGGATGACGGGGCCGGGGGGAGCTTCTGGTGGTAGTTGGGATACGACGGCTGGGGGTAGACGGGCGGCGGATTCCTGGCCAGCTGCTCAAGCGCCACGGCGACGGCCCTCTCGAGCTGCGGGTCATGCCCCTGGCGGACGAGCTTCGGGTCCATCTCCACCTCGACGTCCGGCGCAATGCCGTGGTTCTCGACCTCCCACTGGCCCTTCAGCCCGTAGATCGCCCATTCCGGGGCCGTGATGCGGCCTCCATCGATGAGCAGCGGGTATCGCCCTATCCCGATCAGCCCGCCCCAGGTGCGCGTTCCGACGAGCGTTCCGGAGTTCGACGCGCGGAACATCCAGGGAAGGGCGTCGCCGCCCGACCCGGACATCTCGTTGATGATCATGACCCTTGGCCCGTCGATGATCTCGGCCGGCTCGACATAGTGGGCTCCCTCGCGGTTGACGACGAACATCCTGACCTGGCGGTTGAGGAGATCCACAATGTAGTCGGGAATGCTTCCGCCGTGGTTGAATCGCTCGTCCAGGATCGCCCCCTGCTTGCCCACCTGCGCAAAGTAGTAGCGGTTGAAGTTCGCGAAGCCGCCTACGGACGTGTCGGGGAGGTGGACATAGGCGAGCCTGCCGCCGGAGAGCTCGTCGACCCTGCGCCGGTTCCCGTCTATCCACGCGCGGTAGCGCAGGTTGGACTCCGAGTCGATCGGCACCACGGTCTCGTCGTGCGCGCCGGAACCGTCCGGCCTGGGGCCGACGCGGATGACGGTCTGCCTTCCGGCGGTCTCCTGGAAGGCCCGGTAGATCTCGTCTGCGACGCCGAGCTCGCGTCCGTTGACGGCGAGGATGTAGTCGCCCTGCTCCACGTGGACGCCCGGCTGGGTGAGGGGCGCCTGCAGCTTCGGGTTCCAGTTCTCCCCGCGGTAGATGCGCGCGATCCTGTAGTGGGCGTTCTCCACCGCGTAGTCGGCGCCCAGCAGGCCCACGGCGACGTAGTCGGAGCGCGGCTGCGCCCCCCCGGCGACATACACGTGGCCGGCGACGAGCCAGCCCGTCATCTCCCGGAACAGCACGTTCAGGTCCGCGCGGCTGCCGATGCCCGCGAGGAACGGCTCGTAGAGGCGCTCCGCGGCGCCGATGTCCAGGCCGTTGAAGCCGGGGTCGTAGAAGTAATCCCTCTCGATCCGCCAGACCTCGCGGTACATCTGGCGCCACTCGGCGCGTGGGTCGACGTAGACCTCGAGCTTGTCCGTCGCCAGGGGGTCCTTGCCCGACTTGCCCTCCTTGACGGCGTCCTTGATGAACCACTTCTTGTCCTGCTCGACGAGCATCTTCTCGCCGTCGAACGACAGCACGAAGCGCGAGACGCCGGAGGCGACCTCCTCCGGCTTGCGCGTCTTCAACTCGAACCTGGTGACGGTCAGGTGCGGCCGATCCTCCCCGTCCTCCACGTCGACCCGGGGCGCGTACACTGCGAAGAGCACGCCGTCCTTGCCCGACTCGAGGTCGACAAAGTTGGCCTCCGGCAGCGGCAGCACGACTATGCGCTGGTCGAGTCCGTCAAAGTCGATGCGCACGGCCTCGGCCGCGGGCTTCGCCGGCGCCTTCTCGTCCTTCTTCGCCTCCGCCGGGGCCGCGTGCTTGGCGTCGGCCGGCTTGGATTCGGCCGCCGGCGGCTGCGCCTTCCTGGCGGCCTCGGGCGCCTCCTTGGCCGCGGTCTGGTCCGTTGGCCCCTTGTCGTCGCCTTCCCTGGCCGCTCCCTCCTCGTCGCTCTCAGGGGCGACGGGCGAGGGCAGGTCCTTTCGCAGAACGGCCGCGTAGACGCTCGCCGAGCGCGGCCGGCTGTAGCCGGACATGTCCCCCACGGCCGACAGGCCGAGCGTGGTGCTGGCCGTGAAGTAAAGGTACTTGCCGGACCGGTCGAACTGCGGGTGCAGCGCGTCGGATAGCCCGTCGGTCACCTGGCGGCTGCGGTGCTCGCCCAGCGAATGGACGAACACCGCGTGCAGGTTGTTCTGCTGCCGCTTCTCGTAGGCGATCCACTGGCTGTCGGGGGACCACGAGGGGACGAGCTCCCGGCCCCCGTAGGTGTCGATGTCCACGCTCACGGGGGATCCGCCGTCGACGGCGACGTACCAAAGCCCGCCGCGCTTGTCGCTGTAGGCGACCTTGGAGCTGTCCGGGGACCACCTCGGCGAATAGAAGAAGGAGGGGGGCCTGCCCAGGTCGATCCTGCGCGGCGCGCCGAGCCCGTCCTGGGAGCGCACGTGGAGCGCGTACTCGCCCGACTCGTCGGAGAAATAGGCGATCGACTTTCCGTCGGGTGACCAGGCCGGGTCGCGGTCGGCGACCGCGGGGCTCTGGGTCAGGTTGCGCACGTCGCCCTTCTCCGCGGGCACGGAGAGGATTTCCCCGTGCGCCTCGAAGAGCGCGCGCTTGCCGGTCGGGGATATGGCCGAGCCGAGGATCTGCTCGGGCTTTATCTTCTCAAAGTGGGGCCGCAGCTCGGGCATGTCGGCCGCGAGCCTGATCGGCACCGCGCGGCTCTGGCCGGATGCAAGGTCGTAGAGGCGGATGGAGCCGAACTGGGAGTACACGATCGCCCCCGGCCCGGCCGAGGCGGAGGCGATGTCGAAGCCGTCGTTGTCGAGGACCCTGCGAACGCCCGCCGTCTTCGTGTCGTAGGCGAAGAGCGTGAAGCGCCCGTCGCGGTCCGACAGGAAGTAGACCGTGTCGCCGACCCACATGGGATTGCGGTCGTTTGAGTTGTCGCGGGGGATCTTCGCCACGCTCGAGTCAGAGAGGTCGGCGATCCAGATCGGTGTGGTCTGGCCGCCCCGGTACATCTTCCACGCGGGCTCCACCTGGTAGTACGGGACGTACGCGAGGCGGGCCCCGTCGGGCGCGTAGCTCCCCTGCACCCCGGATGGCACGGGCAGCTCCTCGGGCAGCCCGCCCGCGGCCGCGACCGTGTAGAGCTGCGGCAGGTCCCGGAAGCTCGCGCGGCTCGATTCGAAGAGGATCCGGGAGCCGTCCGGCGTCCAGCCGAGCGCGACGTCGGAGCCGGGGTGGTAGGTGAGCCGGGCGGGCTCGCCGCCCCCGGCGCCGACGACGTACACGTCGACATTGCCGTCCTGGCGGCAGGTGTACGCCACCCTTGTGCCGTCCGGGGAGAAGATCGGCGAATGGTGCTCGCCGCCGTGGGCGACCAGCCGGTGCGCGTCCCCGCCCGACCTGTCCACGGTCCAGATGTCCCCCGCGTAGGTGAATGCAATCTGGGCCTGGCTGACGGTCGGCTCCTGCAGGAGGAGGGGCGGGCCCGGGCTGGCCGCGACCGGCAGGGCGCCCACAGCGAGCCATGCGCCGGCGAACAGCGTGTTCCTAAGGATCATGTTGTTGGGGGTCGGCGGACAATGGCCATCGCTGGGCCCCGACCCAAGCACGAAACTGCGGCGCCGCGGGCTCAGGCCGGCTTCGGGGCGCCCGTCCTGTAATGGAGCACGCGGGCCTTCTCGAGCGTGACCAGGCCGCCGCCGATCATCTTGTCCAGCTCGGGGAGGAAGGCGTTTATCTTCTCCTCGCTGTCGACGATCTCGATGATGAGCGGAAGGTCGTCGGAGAGCCGCAGGATCTTGGTGGTGTGCAGTCGGCTGGTCTTGCCGTAGCCCATCGAGCCCCGCAGGACCGTGGCGCCGGCGATGTGCAGTTCGCGCGCCCTCATGACGATGGCCTCGTAGAGCGGCTGGTGGTGCCAGCGGTCGGACTCGCCGATGAAGACGCGCAGCAGCAGGGATTCCTCGGGTATTTCCATGGTCATGAGCCTTTCAGCGAGTTGATGGACGCCGCCGCGACGTGCCCGAGCCAGACGGCCAGGAGGCACAGCGCGACGGAGCCCGCGACGTTGCCCCCGACCTGCATCCACTCGCCGTCGCGGGCCAGGCTGAGCGTCTGGAGGCTGAACGAGGAGAACGTGGTGTAGCCGCCGCAGATGCCGGTCATGAAGAACTGGCGGCCCTGGGAGCCGACGAACCAGCGCCCATCGGGACCGGTCAGGGTGTTGAAGAAGCCGATCGCGAACGAACCGGTTACGTTGATGACGAGCGTCCCCCACGGGAACGTCTCGCCGACCGTGCGCGCCACGAGGCCGGACAGGGCGAAGCGGGCCGTCCCGCCGATGGCGTTCCCAACCGCGATCCACAGGTATAGGCTCATGATGATTCAAACGCGTTCGTTGTAGGAGTCATCGGCCCGGAAATTCGAGCAATTTACCCGGATGACGGGAAGGCAGATTCCATTGCCGGGCCCGAACGTGGCAAAACCGCCCCCGTGCGCAATCCGAAACGGGCGGGGCCGCGCTCAAAGTCCGCCGGGGTGCGACGAGGGCTCCAGGAGCCGGCCCGGGAGCCCCGGCCCGGACCACGACACGTGCAGGCTGGCGGGCCCCGTCGCGTGCGAGTAGAGCACGGCGACGGGGTAATCCCGCCGGGATTCCAGCTCGATCGCCCCGGTTGTGACGCGCCGCCCGGTCCCGCGCCGGGCGACAACGGGCCTTGCGCCCACCAGGACATCGAGGCGGCCGTCGCTGTCGGCCGAGATCAGGTACGTTCCGCTGGCAGGGGCCCGGATGGTCCCGGCGTAGGCGACCGAAAAATGCTCCCGGGGCACTCCCGCCGACGCGTCGGGCGAACCCGCCCCGTCCTCGTCGGGGAGGTCGAAGTCGATGGAGGGCACGACGGAGGACTTGGCCGGCTTCGCGAAGGAATCGTCCCGGTAGTAGGTGGCCGTGAAGAAGCGCGCCCGCGCGAACCGGTCCGGGCCGAGGAGCGCGCGGGCGTCCGCCAGCGACCAGGGATGGCCGTCGGGATAGACGATCCCGTGGAAGGGGGCGGGCGTCTCGTCCTTGCGCGGATGCTCGCGGTTCTCGTCCCAGGCGAAGCGGCAGTTGTCCCGGCCGATCCCGAGCTCCCACATGATGTAGCCGACCTTCCCCCTGAAGTGCTCGACGACGCCCGGCACGGATTGACCCTGGCGGTTCATGCACTCCGTGCAGAGGGAGAGGGCGCCCCCGCGCACGTCGTAGGCGCCGTACTCGTGCCACGACGGGAAGTCCGAGAACGGCCCCCCGGAGAATTCCCCGCCGGTCGCCGTCGACGGGATCGTGGTGCCGGTCTCCCTTATCCAGGCCCGGGCGTCCTTCTCCAGGCGGATCGTCTCGGCGGACCTGTTCGGCTCGTTGTAGATCTCCCAGAAGGCCACCCGGGGATCCGCCCGGTGCGCGCCCACGATGTCCTGGACGTAGGCCTTCAGCCGCGCCCGGTGCTCCAGATAGTGGCTCCTGGCGTCGTCGCCGGGGCACACTAGCCACCGGCTGTTGTGGACCCCGCGGATCGGGGCCGGATAGCGGTAGCCTGGGGAAAGCAGGTCCGCGGGGGGCTGGTTCCAGCAATCGTCGAAAAACACGAACTCGGTCCTGATCCCGTACTTGTCGGCCCGGCCGAGGAAGTCCCCGATTTCGGCCAGCAGCGCGTCCCTCTTCTTCAGGTAGACGAGGTAGTGAAGGTAGACGCGCACGACGTTGATGCCGTACGCGGAGGCGTAGCGCAGCTCGCGGTCGTTGACCGCCGCATCGTACTCGTCCCACTGCTGGGCCTCGTTGACGCAGTTCGTCGGCACGAACACGGCGCCCTGCACCCAGGTCCAGTCCCGGCCCCCGGCCGCGGGCGGGGCCGCCTGCGAGGGGGCCGCGGCCCAGCAACCCGACCCGGCTGACAGGAGGCTGGCTATGCAGAAGCCGCGGAAGGTGCCCATGCGGGACCCAGCTAGACTGAATCATGCGCAACCGCGAGCCCCGGCTTCCGCCATCGCCCCTCCCTCCCGCGGTTCGCCCGCGATCGCGCGGACGACCCCGCCGCTCCCGCGCAAAGCCCGGCGGGCGCTACGCTCCGGCGCCCGCGCGGGCCCGGCGCAAGGCGACGAACCCGAGCGCGGCGCTCCCAAGGACCCAGGTGAAGGCCGACGGCTCCGGGATGGCTGCCGCCGTGAAGTCCAGGTGGCCGCCCGAATCGATCGAGAACGTGCCGAGGAAAGCGCCGGGATTGCCCACGCCGGGCCCGCCCGCCTGCGGGTTCAGCGCGTAGAGGTCCATCGCCGCGCCGCCGGGGGCGACCGCCTCGAACGCGGACGTGCTGAATGCGCCGAACGAGAGACCGCCGGAGTTGTTCTCCTTCCTGGTCCAGCTGTACGAAGTGGTCGTCGGCGTGTCCGAGACCCCGTTCGGAGGGGCGAGATTGACCAGTTCAAGGACCTGGAACGCGTTCGCCTGGGTGTTCTGCGCGGACGCGGACTGGATTGTCCAGGCCGTCGAGTTCGGGGTGCCTGGCGTGCCGCCCGTCGCCTTGGCCGACACGAAGAGCTCGTCCTGGTTGGACGCGGTGCCGTTCGTGCCGACGACTCCGAAGTAAAGGCCGGTGTCGGAGAGATAGTTGTTGCCGTAGATGGATTTGAGCCCGTCATTGGCCAGATTGATGCCAAGGGACTCCGTGACGCCCGGGTCGTAATACATCCCGCCGGACACGAACTGCGTGAAGCTGCCTATGTCGACGGTGACATTTGTCCCGGTGCCGGTCCCCAAATCCGAGCCGTCGTCGCGGAATCCGAGTATGAGATCGCCGTCGCTGCCCAGGGCAGAGGAGCTCCGCGGCAGGGCGATCAGCAGCAGACCGGCAAGCGCCAGTTTGTATTTCACGGCAATTGAGTGGAAAGGCTTGGCAGCCTGGAACCGCCCTCAATAACAGAGGATCCCGGCGGTCGGCAAGGCTCTGACAGGGCTTTAACCTGTCAATCCCATGGAGTTACAATCTGGCAACAAATCGTGCCTGTGCCGTCGCGCCGCTCGCCCCGCCGCCATTCGCACCGGGAGGCCCAGTTCCGCCGTGCGCCCCGCCGCCTCCTTCGGGTTGGACGCCGCCCGTTTCCTGCATTCCGTGTTCCCAACCGCCGCCGCGCCCCGGTAATCACCCCATGAAGGTCTCCCGCCTCACGATTGTCGCCAACGGGCTCACGTGCCGGTGCCCCAATTGCGGACAGCGCACGCTCTTCGAGCGGGGCCGGCTCTTCAAGGTCAACGAAAGCTGCGCGAGCTGCGGCCTGAGGATCGAGAGGGGGGACGGGGAGTTCCTCGGCCCCTTCGTCGTCAACTACGGGGTGACCGCCTTCGGCATCGTCGTTCCGGTCATCCTGCTTTACGCGGCGGGCACGCTGGGCGCGGCCGCGACCCTGGCGACGTGCCTCGCGGCCGCGCTGGTCGCGCCGCTGCTCCTGTACCGACTCTCGTGGGGCTGGTGGCTGGCGCTCTATTATTTCTTCCTGCCGGGCAACCTCCCGGGCAACCTCGGGGGCCGGCCGGAGGACGACGAGTGACCCCGGGCAGGCAACCAAGAAAGGACGACCCAATGACGAAGACAATCAGGCACATCGTGACCGTCGGCGCGCCCCCAGGGGCCGTGTACGCAGCGCTGGTGAACGAAGGCGAGCACGCGAGGTTCACCGGCGAGCCCGCGACCATCTCCCGGAAGGTCGGCGGCTCCTTCACCTGCTACGGAGGACACCTCACGGGCATCAACCTCGAGCTCGTCCCCTCGAGGCGGATCGTCCAGGCGTGGCGCGCCAGGGACTGGCCCGCCGGGGTCCATTCGATCGTGTCGTTCACCCTCTCGAGGAAGGCGGGCGGCAGGACCCGGATCCTGTTCACCCATGTCGGCGTGCCGGCCTCCGAGTTCAAGGGCATCGACAAGGGCTGGAGGACCTTCTACTGGAAGCCGCTCAAGGCCCACCTGGAGAAGTAGAGCCCTCCCCGGGACCCACGCGAGAGCCAGGGAACTTGACCGCAAGCCCGGAGCCAAACGTTCGGCAGAGGCCCGGCGCCACGGCGACCGCGCTGGCCGAGGTCGCAGGCGCGTTCCTTAGGCTCGGCCTCGTCTCGTTCGGCGGGCCCGTGGCGCACCTGGGTTACTTCCGCAGGGAGTTCGTCGAACGGCGCCGGTGGATCGACGACCGGGCCTACGCCGACACGGTCGCCCTGTGCCAGTTCCTCCCAGGTCCGGCGAGCAGCCAGGTCGCCTTCGCTCTCGGGATGAGGCGCGCGGGGCCCTGCGGCGCGCTCCTGGCGTCGCTCTGCTTCATGCTGCCCTCCGCCGCGCTGATGATCGCCTTCGGCTACGGCGTGGCGTCCCTCGGCGGCCTCGGGAGCGCCCGATGGCTCCACGGTCTGAAGCTCGCCGCGGTCGCGGTCGTCGCGCTGGCGGTGTGGGCGATGGGCCTCAGGCTCTGCCCTGACTGGCCGCGCCGGATCCTGGGAGCCGCAGCCGCCGCCGCCGTCCTTCTCCTGCCGGGCACCCTGAGCCAGGTCGGCGCCATCTGCGCGTGCGCGGGCGCCGGATTGTGCTTCCTGCGCGCCGAGGCGCCGCCGGCGGATCCCTCCGCGGGCGGGCTGACCCGCGGGCACGCCTGGGCCGGCGCGTCGCTCTGCCTCTTCGCCCTCCTGCTGGCCGGCCTGCCGGTGCTGGCGAGGGTCACGGGCGAGAAGCCCGTGGCCGTCTTCGACGGCTTCTACAGGGCGGGTTCGCTCGTTTTCGGGGGCGGCCATGTCGTCCTGCCCCTGCTCCGGTCCGAGGTCGTGCCCCGCGGGTGGGTGAGCGACGACGCCTTCCTCGCTGGCTACGGCGCCGCCCAGGCCGTCCCCGGCCCGCTGTTCACGTTTGCCGGCTACCTCGGGACGCTGATCCGGGGGGGACACCACGCCTGGACCGGCGGCGTGCTCTGCCTGTTCGCCATATTCCTGCCGGGCTGGCTCCTCGTCGGGGGGGCCTATCCGTTCTGGCACCTCATCCGCGGGAAGGCCTGGGCGCAGTCCGCGCTCCTCGGCGCCGACGCGGCCGTCGTCGGGATCCTGCTCGCGGCCTTTTACCGGCCGGTGTGCACGCAGGGGATCAGGGACTGGCGCGACGCGGCTGCCGCGGCTGCCGCGGCCTTCCTCCTCGGGAAGCTGCGCGTCCGCCCGTGGGCGGTGGTGCTCCTCATGGCTGCCGCGGGCCAGTGGATCCTCCGCTGACGCCCCGGGGGGCGCCTGCCGACCGCCTCACTGCCTGACGCTCATCCGGTTGTCGACCTGCCTTACGCCCTTGATGCCCCTTGCGAGCTCGGTCACAAGCGCCTTCTCGGACTCGGAGTCGGCCTCGCCCGAGACGGTGACGACGCCGTCCTCCGTGGCGACCTTGGTCCTGAGGGCGCTGGTCGAGTTGTGGCTCAGGAGCGCCAGCTTGAGCTGGCCCGTGATGGATACGTCGTCGACGTCCTCGCCCATGGTCTCGCGCGGCTGGGGACCGGCGGCGACCACGATCTCGTTCTTGACCGACTTCACCCCGTCGATCTCGCCCGCGTAGACCTCCGTGAGCTCCCTCTGTGCGGCGCTGTCGGCCGTGCCGCTCAGGGTCACTGCGCCGGCGTTCACCCTGACGGTGGTCGACGTCGCGCTGACATGGGGCTTTGCGAGGAGAAGGCTGCGGATTTGGAACGCGATCCAGCCGTCCGAGTGCTCGGGGGCCGGGGGCGCGACCTCGATCATGTTCACGACGCTGACGACGCCGGGAAGGCCGGCGACCGTGTCCTCGGCGAGCTCCTTCTGGTCCTTGTCCCCGACCTTGCCTGTGAGCGTCACGACGCCGTTGTCCGCTTTGACGTCCACCTTTTCCTCGAGGACGGTCCGGTAGTTGTAGGAGGCCTTCGCGGCGCTCTCGATCCTGCGGTCGGTGTCGCCCGACGCGAACAGCCCGGTGGGGATTGCGGCTGCAAGAAGCACAGTGATGAGGGTCTTGGGTTTCATGGCAGGCGTTGTTTGCAGCATGGTACCGCTCTGCGCCGTTTGGTTCCCTCCGCGGCCGACGCCTGGGCCCTGATATTGCGGAGCCGCCGGCGCACCGGGGCCTGTCTGCCTTCGCGCCCGCGGGCCCGCGCTAGGCTTCCCGGCGGGTGTATCGGTGGACGAGAAAGTAGTAGGCCGCCCCGAGGAAGGACGCGGCCCCCGCCGCCCAAAGCGTCACCTCCCGGATCTCGCCCCGCATGAGCCTCTCGTCCTTGCCTGCGATGAATGAGACGTAGGTGAGCACCGCGCACCAGATGAGCGAGCCGAGGACGGTGTAGACGGAGAACTTCCAGTAGTTCATGCGAACGATGCCGGCCGGGATGCCTATCAGGTGGCGCACGACGGGGAGCATCCGGGACAGGAAGATTCCAAAGCTGCCGAACCGCTGAGACCACCTCTCGGCCTGCTCGACCTTCGCCTGCGGGATGAAGACGAGCCGCCCGTACCGGACCACGAGCGGCCGTCCGGCGATCCGCGAGATCCAGTACAGCACGCTGGACCCGAGCCAGGAGCCGGCCGCGGCCGCGATCACGATCCCGCGAAGGGTCATCGAGCTGTGGCCGCCGGCGACGAGAATGACCGCGGGCGGAATGACGAACTCGCTCGGGAGCGGCACGACCGAGCTCTCGAGCGCCATCAGGAACACGATGTACGGATAGCCTCCCGTCTGCAGCGACTGCTGGTAGGAGGCGAGAAGGCGCTGGATCAGGTCGTGCAAAGGCCGCTCAGACGTCGGGCTTCGTCTTGCGAAGCCCCAGAATGCGGTCACCCGGCTGCCAGTGCCCGCGCTTCTTCAGCAAGTCGATGCGCTCGAAGCGCTTCAACACATTGCGCTTGACGACGACACCGCCGGATCCTTGGAGGCTTTTGTGTTGCGACATGACTGAGAAGTGGGATGGAAGTGAGGCGCTTAAAGGGTTAGGCAAGTAATCTTCGCCCCAGCCGAACACAAGGAGAAATTCGACCTTGACCCCCCCCTGCGCCCGGTCAGTTTTGCCCTTTCCGCTTTCTATTCAACGATATCAACGTTATGAGGGATGACTATATCAAACAGGCACTTGGCAAGATCTTGGACCCAAACATCCTGATCAATGTGGTCTCGCGCCGGGTGAAGCAGCTTAAGCGCGGCAACCGCCCCCTTGTTGAGTCCCTCGAGAAGCTTTCGCCGGAGGATACCGCGCTTCGCGAGATCATTGAGGAAAAGATCAGCTACGAGGTAGGCGAGAACTGACCGCGCGCGGCGCCCTGGGCGCTCAGGGGTGCGGCCGTCCGCGGGCCTCGCAAAAGACGCCTTCCCATGGCCGCGCAAGAAAAGGGCGCCCCGCGCCTGACCGAGATCCGCAATTCGAAGGTCTTCCGCGACTACGTTGTCGCGCAGCGGTTCGAGGCCGGCATCGGGCTGCTCGGGACCGAGGTGAAGTCGATCCGCACCGGCCGGGCCCAGATCAACGACGCGTTCTGCCGCGTGGAGGACGACGAGGTGTGGATGCACGGCGCCCACATCGAGCCGTACGCCTTCGGCAACATCCACAACCACGATTCAAAGCGCATCCGAAAGCTCTTCCTGCACCGCGCCGACATCCGCAGGATCGCGCTCGCGATGAACGCGGGCGGCAAGGCCCTGATCCCGCTTCGGATGTACTTCAAGGGGGCCCTCGTCAAGGTGGATGTCGCCCTCTGCACGGGAAAGAAACTCTTCGACAAACGCGAGGACCTGAAGAAAAAGGTGCAGATGCGCGAGGTGAACAGGGCGCTGAGGTCGCGCCGCGGATGAATGCCGGGACCGATTCGGTCGTGGTCCGCGTGCCCGCGAGCACCTCGAACTGCGGCGCGGGGTTCGACACGCTCGGCCTCGCCCTTAACCTTTACAACCGGGTGACGATCTCGAGGGCCGCCGGGGCCGAGCCGGTCCCCGAGAGGACCTCCGATGCCCGCGCAAGGCAGATGGTGGCGGAGGCGGCGGCGGCGTATTGCCGGGCCGCGGGGCGCCCTCCCGCGGGATTCCGCTACAGGATCGAGGGCTCAGTTCCCCCGGCCCGGGGCCTTGGCTCGAGCGTCACCGTCGCCGCCGGGGTGATTGCGGGGCTCGCTGCGCTCGACCGGGCGTCGCTCGGGGCCAGGCGCCTCGTCGCGCTGGTCTCCGAGATCGAGGGCCATCCCGACAACGCGGGCGCCGGCGTCCTCGGGGGGTTCTGCGTGTCGAGGTCCGACCCGGCGACGGGAGCCTACGTCGACACGCAGCGGTTCGAGGTGCCGGGGGACGTGGCCTTCGTCGTGGCGTCGCCGCCCCTCGAGTTCGTGACCAAGGAGTCCCGCGGCGCCCTGCCGTCCTCGCTGCCCTTCTTTGACGCCGTCAAGAGCATCAATTGCGCGGCCTACCTGGTCGCGGCCTTCGCGTCGCGCGACTACGCGCGGCTCGCGCACGCGGCGGGCGACTTTGTCCACGAGCCCTACCGGATGCCGCGGATCCCGGGCGGCGGCGAGGCGATCCGCGCCGGCGTGGCCGCGGGCGCCTGGACCGGATGGCTGAGCGGAAGCGGCTCGAGCGTGTTGTGCGCCTGCGAACGGGCGAAGGCCGCGGCCGTGCTCGGCGCGATGACAAGGGCGTTCGCCGCGGCGTCGGTGCCGAGCGAGGGCAGGATCCTCGCGGCGGACAACGACGGCCTCAGGATTGAGGGCTGATCGGCCTCGCGTGGGATCCGGACGCCACGGCGGCCGACCGGGTGGTCGCCCGGAAGGCCGGAGGGGCGCCTGCCGGCCAGGCGTCGACGATCGCATCGGCAAGGGGGCGCCATCCGAAGGGCTTGCGCAGGCGCGCCTTTAGGCGCTTCAGCCGGCCCAGCTCGTCCGCGAGAGGGTCTAGATCATCGCCCGAGATCATGATGAACGCGGCGTGGGGCGCGATCCTTGACGCCCTCCGGATGAACTCGATTCCGTTCATCTGCGGCATCGAGTAGTCCGTGACGACCACGCCCGGCGTGATCCTGGCGAGGCCGCTCAAGGCCTCCATCGGCCGCGTGAACGCGTGGACGGCGCAGTCGAGATTGTCCGCGATCATCTGCGCCATCAGCTCGGCGTAGGATTTCTCGTCGTCCACTATGACGATCGATAGGCGCGGCGCGGCGGTCTGCCTTCTGGCTGATTTCATGGTGAAGGACGCGCCCGGAGGTTTGTGCGGGCATCGGCAAAATGCAACGCGCAAGGCGCTTGCGTTAGCTCCGCGGGAGTGGGAAAACCGCCAGCCCGGCCACGACGCTCCAAGCCGATGATCCACATCGTCCTCTTCCAGCCCGAAATCCCGCAGAACACGGGAAACATAGGGCGCATGTGCGCCATCACCAGATCAAGGCTGCACCTGATCCGCCCGCTGGGATTCAAGATCAACGACCGCAACCTGAGGCGGGCGGGGATGGACTACTGGCGCTCCCTCGACGTGCACGAGCATGCGGACTGGAAGGCGTTCAGGTCGAGCGCGGTCGCCCCGGCGCGGCTCTGGCTGTTCACGACGCGGGCTGAGCGCTCGTTCTGGCAGGAGCGATTCGAGGACGGCGACGGCCTGGTGTTCGGGAACGAGGGCGGCGGCGCCCCCGACTGGCTGCACGCCGAGCTGGCCGGCCGGCGCCTGGCGATCCCGCACGCCAATGCCGAATTGAGGTCGCTCAACCTGAGCACCGCCGCCGGGATCGCGGCGTACGAGGCCCTGAGGCAGATCGGCGGTTTTGCGGGCCCGCGCTGAATTTTGGGGTAGCCTCCCGCTTGGCAGCCCCCAAGGATGGCCCGCTCATGAGCGATTCCCGCCTCAAAATATTCTCAGGCAATTCCAACAAGAAGCTGGCCGAGGAAATCTGCAGCACGATCGGGGTTCCGCTTGGGGAGGCCACGGTGACTACGTTCCCCGACGGCGAGACGTTCGTTAAGATAGACGAGAACATACGCGGCCACGACGTCTTCATAGTCCAGTCGACATGCCCGCCGACGAACCAGCACATCATGGAGCTGCTGATCATGATCGACGCGGCGCGGCGCGCCTCGGCCCAGCGGATAACCGCGGTCCTTCCCTTCTACGGCTACGCGCGCCAGGACCGCAAGGACCAGCCGCGGGTGCCGATCACGGCCAAGCTGGTGGCTAACCTGCTGGTCGCGGCGGGGGTGAACCGCATTCTGGCGATGGACCTCCATGCGCAGCAGATTCAGGGCTTTTTCGA
>Ga0074045_10000022_pt1 | contig 123317 bp, 100 predicted proteins | sample BogForMeECP23OM2_FD_94442 | JGI IMG/M metagenome (GOLD analysis project Ga0074045, IMG submission 94442) | Bog forest soil microbial communities from Calvert Island, British Columbia, Canada - Bog Forest MetaG ECP23OM2 | ecosystem: Environmental > Terrestrial > Soil > Wetlands ... | reverse complement strand
CCGTCGGTATTGAAATTGGCATGGCCCGCTACTGACCATATATTGTTGGCGAGAAAACCTATCGTCCAATGTGAGGGCTGCACTAGGGCCACCACGGATGGTCCCATGCTGAATTTCCCCTGCCCGAGATATGTCGTGTTGGTCGCTGTCGGTAAGATAAAAGTCGGTCCGACACCCCAAGTCACCTTGCTCTTCTTCGGCGAAAAGAAGAAGGAAGGGTTCAAGTCTCCCAATCCGTACACGCCGGTCGTTTGCACCGTGGGCCCCTCCGATTGCGGCACGGGGATGGGCTGGTAGATGATCGGCGTAATCCAGCGGGTGATGAGGTTCCAATCTTTTGACACGCTGAACGGAATCACCGGCTGGATGTTAATCACATTCTGGGTGCGGTCGGCCGGCCCGATGTTGAAGTTCCAGTTTTCCTGGATGGGAACGCTGATAAGGCTGGCTATCGGATTCTGCGACTGTTTTCTCAATTCCTCCGCATTCGAAGCTGCCGCTGGCGTTGCCTCTGTGGCAACTAGATTCCCCGTTTCGTTAACAGGCGCCTCTTGTGCCATCAGCGGCAAGCTGAAAGAGATCAAGACAACCAGTGCCCCTAAAGCTAGGCCAACTCTGCTCGACAGCCTCATTGCTGACCTCTTTCCTTTTCTCGGATTCACATGACGGGGCGGGACCATAACTTTGCGGAATTTTGCACCGAAGTCTTATTCCGGTGTAATTGTCAGAAGTAACAAGCACACTCCGAAACCAGAGGTGCTGACTGGAAATGGAGCGGAAATCGAGTCTGAATTGAGAAGACGCGCTATTCCAACAAGGAATGGCGCGTCTTCAGGAGAGGTTGCAGAGCTAAGCGGCCCTTGCGAGCCGCCCGCAGTGCAGGCCGTTCCTGTTAGTTGCTGGGGCCTTTGGACGCCGCTTCCGCCTGGGCCATCTTGGCGGCCATTTCGGCTTTCAGGGCATCGAGGTTGAAGCTTGCCCCACGTTGCATCGGCGGGAATTCCAGGAAGGTCTGAATTTCCTTGCCCATCGCTTGCTGGACGAAGACAAAACGCCAGAATTGATACATGTACCAATCACCGAAAAACATCAGCGACCCATTCCTCGTCAGGTCTTCTGGAAAGCTCATTCTCTCGAATGGATCGAGCCGCAGATTGATAATCGACGGCACGTCCGGATGATTTTTGACCCCTAGCCAACCTTGGGGTTGATCGATGAAGCGATACTTGTAGTCGTCAATGCGTACCGCGCCTATCGTGCTTTCGCCAAGGTAGAAGATTTCGTGGCGATTGGACGGGCCTTTGCCGGTGAGCATGGCGGTCTGATCATAGCCGTCGAGATGGTTCTTGTAAGTTCGGGCGCCGAATTTCACCCCTTTGAGCAACTGCTCGGTGATGTTCGGGTTCCCGGCGAGGGCGGCGAACGTGGGCAACCAGTCTAAGCCGGACATGATGCCGTTCTGCACGGAATCCGCCGGGACGTGGCCGGGCCAGCGCACGATGCACGGCACCCGGAAACCGCCTTCCATGACCGTTCCTTTGGCCTGTGCGAACGGCGTGGTGCCGCCATCGGGCCAAGTGAACGTTTCGGTGCCGTTGTCGGTGGTGAAAACGACGATGGTGTTGTCGTCTAGCCCCGCGTCCTTCAAGTGTTGCATTACGAGGCCGATGTCGTCATCCAACTGCGCCATGCCGGCTTCTTCTATGCTCCAACCATTCTCCGAGTTCATCATCGCCGTGTATTTCGGCGAGAGGTGGGTGACCACGTGCATGCGCGTCGGGTTCAGCCAGACAAAGAACGGCTTGCCATCGGCCTTGGCCTTGTCAATAAACTTGAGGGAGAGGTCGCGGATCGTATCGTCCACCGTCTCCATGTTGTATTTGATCCCGTTGGTGGGGTGCGGCGGCAACGGCCCTTCATCTTGGATCTTCTGCTTGCCGATCTTGCCCCAGCGCGGCATCTCGGTAGCGTCATCCGCGTCAGTGGCCCAGGAATGAACCAGGTTGCGCGGCCCGACGACATTCAAGAGGTTCTGCGGATAGTTGGGGTGGAACGGGTCTTCCATGGCGTCCAAGTGATACAAATAGCCGAAGAATTCGTCGAAGCCGTGGGCGGTGGGCAGGAATTCATTCTTGTCACCAAGATGGTTCTTGCCGAACTGTCCGGTTGCATAGCCCTGCGCTTTCAGCACGGTCGCGATCGTGACGGCTTCCGCCGGGATGCCGATCGCCGCGCCGGCCTGGCCGACCGTGGTCATGCCCGTGCGGATGGGCAGTTCACCCATGATGAAGTTCGCGCGACCCGCCGTACAGCTCGCCTCGGCGTAATAGTCGGTGAACAACATGCCTTCCTTGGCGAGTTTGTCGAGGTTCGGCGTCTTGCCAGCCATCATGCCGTGGCTATAGACGCCGATGTTCGATATCCCAATGTCATCGCCCATGATGACCAAGATGTTGGGTTTCTTCTCCTGCGCCTTGGCTACGGGTGGTTTGACCGCCCCGAACAGTGTCGCCACTGTCGCCAAAGCTAGACCTATTTTTCCAGACCACTTCATAATCACTCTCCTTGTTTCTTCACTCTCAAAAACCCCAGTGTTTACTTCGTTTTCTCAAATCTGAGCGGGCAGAATCCCATAGGTGGCAATGCTGCCCCCGAGGCCGAACTGACGTAATTGTCAAAAGCGACACTGTCGCCGGGAAAAACGATCATCGGACGGGACTGAGACGCAAGAACGCTGTGTCGAAAACCGAAGCTTTCTGAGCAGCGGTGATATTCTGGATAGAAAGGTTTCCTTCTTCGACATAGGTGGTGAGCCGAAGCTCCAGCTCGGTCAGGGACATCGAGGCCCCGCGGAGGTATACCGGCTATTTGCTGCTGGCGACGATCAGTTCCAGATCCGAATTCCCGCACATGCCGTAGATGGTCCCGGGAGTGCACGCGCCTACGGTGTACCGATAACATCCGGGTCTCTTGGCCACCACGGTGATGGGACGATCAGAACCACCCATAATCGTTCCCGCAGGCTCGAACGGGGATGTGTCACCAAAATCGACCATGATGCCCGTATTCTTGCCGGCGCCTTGCCACGTCACGTTCGCGCCTGTCTGAATACAGAGAGCCTGGTCTTTCGGGAAATTCGCAAGGTTGGGCGTTACGGATGCTTCGGTCCCGCCTCCCACGCGCTTAACCTCTAAAAGACACGGCGATCCGTTTGCCCCGCAGGTAGTAGCCGCAGTACAGAGCTGTTCTGGATGTGGATTCGAGCAATAAGTTGTTTTGGTCTTCTTGTCCTTCGCCACGGTGTAACCCGTCAGAACCAGTAACATCATTGCCAGCAAACTGCATAAAATCACCAGGAACGCTTTACTTTTCATGTGACACCTCAATTTCGACGTCTAAGCCGTCCTCCGAGCCTGCGCCCGAGGTTTAACTCCAGTCGTTAGTCGGGCAAAGGAATAAAGTTAACTGTGTAACGAGCGCGTCAGTTAACGCCCGCGGTGCCTTTCCAATCGATCACGTCCACCAGCTTCCAGGCGTTCTGAGTCAGCTCAATCTGCAGTTGCCCCTGTTTATCGATGACCAGCTGGCATTCCGGGTACAGCACTCCCGTGCTCTTGGTCTTATCTGTATCGTCTATATCGAACTCGCCCGCCGTGAGGTTAAATGACGTAGACTGCGCATCCGCCCAAACCTCTCCGAATCTCAACTGCCGGTTGGTGACGAAACGAATCTTGCGACCCGTCGGAGTGGGGATCATTTTTATGAAAGCCAGGTCATAACCCAGCGTGCCGGTGATCGAGATGTGACCAACCGCGTGCATCTTTGTCAGCGCATTGACCAACCCCTGGTTCTGCCCTTTGGCGAAGGCATCCAACAGAGCCTGGCGTTCCTCGGGCGTTGAATACTCGTAAATTTCCACGGAAATCCCGATCATCTGGCCCATTTGCGTGCCTGTACCCATCGCAGTTGCTTCGATGGTCTCGTCCTTAACCTTTTTCGCGGAAATAGCCGGGAGTGCAGCCAGGACAAGCAGCCCGGAAATCAATAATCCGATGAGCATCCACCTGTGAGACTTTTGAGTAGTTCCTTTTGTCAGCGCCACACGCTTCTCTCTCCTTAGCGAGTGTCTAGGGCCCATTTGTAACTTTCAGCTCGCAAGCTTGAGCCATGTTGGAAGTCGTGGGTATTGTCAAAAGGAACAGTGCTCCAGGTTCGCGTGGCAGGTTGTCATAATCCCTGCGGACCTTAATCCTGTCCGGGAGAATCTTTATCCCGGGCGCGGCAATTCTCCGCGGCCCAAGCGCTGGCAGATGTCTTTCACGTCCTGATCGATGTGCCGCCAGTATTTCTGCAGTCCGCTGCAGAGGTAATTGAGCCCCGCTTCTCCTTCACGCGTCAGAATCAGGCGATTCTTGGGACATTCGCCGTTGCACGCAAAAAGGAAGCTGCACTCCGCACACTGGCGGGGAAGTGAATTGAATTTATTGAGCCCGAACTTGCGTTGCTGGTCGGAAAAGACCATCCGCGAACTGGAGGTTTCCAGGATGTTGCCGAGCTTGTATTCCGGGTAGACATAGTGGTCGCAGGAATAGAGATTCCCGTCGTGCTCCAGCGCCACGCCTTTGCCGCAGAACTCGTGGTAGACGCACAATTGTGAATCCAGCCCCTTCCACTGGGCCACGGCGGTCTCAAAGTGATTGACAAATACCCTGCCGATGTCCCGGTGATACCAGTCGTCCCAAACCCGGCAGAGGAAGTTGCCCCAATCGTCGGGATCCACCGACCAGTCGGTGACCACGGAATCCGCGGTGCCGGGACGGGCGGCGGGTGAATCCTGCAAGGGCAAGCTGCCCGAATCCCATCGCTGCGGCGCAATCTGCTGGAACACCTTTGGCTCGACGCAAGGGATAAACTGCATTTCGCGCGGCCGGATTTCATTTTTCAGGAACCGGTAGACATCCAACGGCCGCTTGGCATTGATCCGGTTCACGACGCAAAGAGCGTTAAACGGCACCTTGTGCCGGTGGAGCATTTGCGCCGCCGCGAACACCATCTCAAACGTCGGCTTGCCGCCTTTGTCTACGCGATAGCGGTCGTGCAATTCTTTTGGCCCGTCAATGCTCAGCCCCACAAGAAATCCGTGTTTCTTAAGAAACGCTCCCCACTCGTCGGTGAGCAGCGTGCCATTGGTCTGCAGATCATTCTCAATGCGCTGATTAGCCTTTTTATACTTCCGCTCCAGCTCCACAACCTTCTGGAAAAATTCCAGTCCCAGCAGGGTCGGCTCGCCACCCTGCCACGAAAAAACCACTTCGCTGCGGTCCTGCCCCTCGATGTATTGGCGAATGTGGGTTTCCAGGATTTCGTCGGAGATGCGAAATTTGCTGTTGCTGCCGAGGAGGTCCTTCTTGTGGAGATAGTAGCAGTAGGTGCAATCCAGATTGCAGATGGACCCGATGGGTTTGACCATCGCGTGGTAAGCGCGACACGATCCCGCCGGCGCCGGCCACGGCGATAACTGCGTAGATGGACTCTCTTTCTGCATTACTGGGGCCTGACTCCGATCGGTCCGCAGCGTTCCTCGCCAATTGCGCTAGGCGCAGCTTCAGCGAAGCACTGATGCTCTGCCCAAGGCCGCCGCGATGGAATTGTCAAAAGTGACAAGTCGAAACAGATAGACATTCCGGCAACGAGGTGGTGGTGAAGTTAGCCGGTCAATCTGCGCTTTGGAACGTCTGTTGGAGAGGAAAATCGCGAGACGAACGCGCGATCCGCAAGGGCATCATGCATCGCTGCAACCAGGTCGGTCTCCATGAGCACTTTCACGACATAGCCGAGCCCCCCCACGGCCAAGCAAGTCGCCAAAATGTCCGAGTCCTCGTGGACCGTAAGAAATACGATCTTGGCCCTGTTGCCGCGTTTCTTGAGCTCCCTCGCGACCTCGATTCCGCTCAAACCGGGCATCGAGATATCCAGGACGACGATATCCGGTGCAAGCGCCAACGTTGCGTCGAAGGCCGCTTGCCCATCCGTCACCATGGCAACGATTTCAAATTTTTCCTTCAACAGGGCAGCGACGGCGCTCAACACCTGCGCGACATCATCGGCCAATATGACGCGGTTGAGCGCCATGGGAGCTCACCCCCGAGCTTTGATCTGTTCAAGTGATGTACTGCAGGCCAGAGACAAGTTCCGCGTGAATGGTAATTTCCCGCCTGTAGCCAAACCAATTCACCTTGCAGCAACACTTCCGCCACCACGTTGCGCGCATTTTTCAGGGTTGCCTATTGGTAGTTTTTACAATGACGGAAGAAAGACGGGAGGACTAGATGGAGATAATTCTGTGCTTGATCGCATACTGCACCAAATCGGCATTTGTTTTCAGTTGCAAAAGGTCCATAACCGCGTACTTATGGGCCGCAACCGTACGTTTCGTGATGCGCAGAATGCAGGCCACTCCTTTCATGGAATGACCTTCCGCCAGGAGTTGGATGACTTCGCGCTGTCGAGGCGTGGGTTCCGCAACATGTTCCCGGGCTTTCGGGTCCCTCAACGAGATCTTGGCCTGGCCCTCCGCGGCGCCCGGCGTCACATAGGAGCCGCCCTTCAGCACTTTTTCAATGGCGTCAGTGAGCTCGAAGGCTGCTCCCTGCTTGAGCAAGAATGCCGAAGCGCCGGCGCGAAACGCTTCGCCCACAAGGTCGGGATCCTCATTCATGGTCATGAAGATCAGTTTTGGTTTCGGCGTGGCCGGTTTGAGATGTCGGGCGGCGTCCAGACCATTCATTTGAGGCATGGCAATGTCCAGCACGATGATGTCTGGTTGCAGCTTGGCGGCCGCTTTCAGCAGCTCCCGTCCATCGCCCACCGTGCCTACAACTTCGCAGCGGGGTTCCAAAATGCGCTTCAACGCATCCACCAGCATCTGATGGTCATCCGCCAGGAGTACGCGGGGACGACTCGAGGTTCTATTTTCCGCTTGCATGTGCTTTTACCTTTACCTCGGCCACGGGGAGAGCAACCGGCGCCTCAGCCAAAATTTCTGTTCCGCGACCGGCTTCCGACTTTACAAAAAACCTTCCTCCGACGAGCCGAAGCCTCTCGCTCATCCCGATCAACCCGATCCCAGCGGCAGGATTCTTAATGGCTGGGTCGAACCCCTTTCCTTGATCGGAAATGCAAAGGCTGATGCCAGCGGCGTTCGCATGGAATTGAACTTGCGCATTCCTGCTCCCACTGTGTTTGACTACGTTAGCTAGCGATTCCTGGGCCACTCGGAACATGCACAAGGCCACGTCCTTCGGGACATCAACGGGACCCTCGCTCTCGCTGAAATGAACTTCGATCTTGTACTTCTCGCTGATTTCCTTGCACAGGCCATGCAGAGCCGGCACCAGCCCCACGTGCTCGAGTTTGCTGGAGTGGAGTTGATGAGAAAGGGTGTGAAGGTCCGAGGACATCTCCTTGGTTCCCCGCAGCATTTCCAGCACGCTGTTGCGCTGTTCGACTTGGTTCGGTGACAATTTCTTCCATAAGTGCCCAAGTCCGATACCAAGGAGCGCCAGACGTTGGCTGAAATCATCATGAAGTTCCCTGGCAATGCGGGCTCGTTCTTCTTCTTGGGCGCAAATCAGGCGGCCTGTCAACGCGTGCAGGGATTCCTCGGAGGTCTTGCGGTCCGTGATGTCAACACACGAACCGATATATCCAAGGAAGGTGCCGTCGGATTCGAACCGGGGCACTCCAAAATCAACTAGCCAGCGATACTCTCCATCAAAGCGGCGCAGCCGGTATTCCAGTTCGAAGTCGGCGCGAGCGTCAAACGACGCCGAGTAGAGTCGCGAACACTGGTCCCGGTCGTCCGGATGCACCCCCGAGAGCCACGCATCGCCCAACTCTTGTTCGATGGCCCGGCCCGTGAATTTCAACCAACCCTGATTGAAAAAAGTACAGAGTTTCTCCGTTCCGGACATCCAGATCAAAGAAGGGGAACTGTCTGCCAGCAGCCGGAAGCGTTTTTCGCTTTCGCGAAGTACCAGTTCGTCTTGATTGCGCTCTTCTACCAGTGCCGCGAGAACCATGAAGGGTGCCGCAGTGAACAGCAAGAACAGCTGCAGTGAAAGAACACTCTGGATCGAGTCCATTCCAGTAAACGGCCCGCGGCCGTGGATCTCGCCCCAAATAGACAACAGGGCAACGATGGAGGCCGAAGTGCCGGCGCCTGTGGTGCCAAACCGTAACGCGGACCAGATTAGCAATGGCACGAGAGAATAAAGGAGCGGCGGGGGCAGGTCTCTCTGGTGAGCGATGAAAATGAAATAGCTCAAAGCGCCGGTGGCAGTGATCAGCAGGATTGCTTCCAGGTAACGGGTGCGAGAGGCCAGTTTCCAGTCCCGTGCATGGCCAACCCAACCAAGAACGGCGGGCGTTATCGTTAGAAATGCCAATCCCTCCGACAGAAAACTGATCCTCCAACTAATCCAGTGGTCCCCACCCATCCCGTGGAGGCCAATGAGCGATACGACGAGCGGCCCAAGGATCAAGGTAAAAAAGGAATACTTGGCGAGGGCTTTCAGGCTGTTTAAGCGGGGCACGCCATTCAGGGAATAGCTGACACCCCAGGCAACCACAAGAATCTCGAGAATATCGGCAAGAATGAGCCAGGCAATGGCAGGGTACGACACGCCGGCTTGCAAGTCATAGACAAGAAACCCTGCCAAGCCCGCTGGAAGCAGAATCGGCCAGGTTTTCCGCGGTGATATCAGAAGAACGGCAACCAGAAGCGCGCACCCGGGCCAAAGAGGCCAGAGCGCTTGGGGCTTCGTGATGATTAAGAATCCTGCAATTTTTGCGGCCCCGTAACACAACGCCGCTAGCAGGCACGATAGGAAAACTGTGTGGAATCGCAAACTCAGGTTCGCGATGTTCCGTGGTGACCCGCTATTTTGGGGTTCCATGACTTGCCTCCGCAGCCATGGCTGCGCACCACCTGTCGGGCCATCCCAACACGAGGACCCGGTTCCCTGGGTGCTTGCCGACTTTGCGACATCGAGTGATCTTCAAAGCTTCCCTCAAAACACACGGGCGAGCCCTTTGGTCAGAAGGCCGGACTTAATGAATGGCAAACAGCGCATTGCTAATCGGCGGAACTCAAAGGGTGTCGGAGAGCCTCCGTAGGCGGCGGAGAGTCCTTCGCAGATGATGTTCAGGTAGCTGGTGCGATTAGCTTACTCATCTATGGTCAAAGTCCCGGCCACTAATCTGGGTGCACTATATCAAAATTATCGGCGGTATCAACCAAGTTCTTTGTGACGCCAGTCACTTAACAGCTGAGTTCGATTCTGGGCCGCCGGGTAATAACGGCGGTACAGTTATGCCGTTCGCATGTCGTGGAGAACAGATGACTTGTCGACGTTTCATCTGAGGAGCCTCAAAAAGCAGCCAATAGCGGTGTGGGGAGCATCCTTTCGGGTCCACTGGCTTGTCATTTCTGACAATGGTAAGAGGTGGGCTCAAATGCAAGCATCGTCGCGTCAAAGTTGCCAGATTTTTTTTACTCAGGAGGGATCCCATGAGATTGGCTTTCTTCGGCCTCTTAGCGTGCGCCATGCTTCCGTCGTTAACTCGGGCCCAGGCACCCGTATTCAAGATTACGCCGGAACAGAGCAAGATCGACTTCTCCGTGAAGGCATCGGTGGCACTGGAAGGTGTATTCGAGAAATGGGACGCAACGCTAAAATTTCCGTCCACGGATGTTTCGACTGGCGTGATGGATATTAAGATTTGGGCGGACTCCGTAAGCACCGGAAGCGGCATGAAGGACGGCAAGCTGAAGAGCAAAGACTTCTTCAACGTCAAGGATGACCCCTACATCACCTTTCACTCCGACAAGATCGTGCAGACCGGACCCGCCACCTTTGACCTCCCGGGGACATTTACGATACGGGGAGTGTCCAAGCCCGAGACGCTGACGTTTACGCTCTCAGACATGAAGGCGGCGAGAGCGGCGGGCGAGGGTGAAATTAAAGGGACCATGGCCTTCGACCGCAAGGAGTACGGTATGAACAGTGGCATCCCCTTCATCAAAATCGCCGACCGCGTCGAAGTTACTGTCAACCTGAAGGCGACTCGCGTCAGCGGGCCTCCGCTGGTACTCAAGCAGTAGCTGGCTTGGCTAAGGACCAGGGTGGCGCCTTGCGGCTGAGTATTGTTGATGGATCACCCGGCGTCTTCCTGTCCATCGCAACTTGCCTGTCACTTTTGACAATTGCTTGCGCGGGCCAGTCGGGACACTGTAAACGAGTTTTTCAAGCCCGCGGCTTGATCCGGCAGCCGGCCAGATGAACAGCCGTCGGCTCATTTAGTGCAACGAATCGCGGAAGAGGCAGCGCAGTCAAATTGAAAGAGAAAAGCCACATCGAGAACGCCGGAAACCATCTGGTCCCGCGGGGCAATCATGCGGCGCTCGGGAAGGTTTGTTTCCTGGCGTTTTGTTCACTCGCAGCCAGCCTTTGCACGATCGTTTTTCAGCCTCTGACCACCTCAGTGAGCGCCAGTTCCAATTCACCTGCGAGTACGAGTGCCGCGTTTGCGCCGACGGTGCCGAATACTCAACCGCCGCCTGAACCCGCACCCAGGGGCATGGTGTGGATTCCCGGTGGTGAATTTTCGATGGGCGCGGCGGATCCTCCCGACATGGACATGGTCGGGATGCGCGCCACCACCGATTCCCGGCCCATCCATCGGGTCTATGTCGACGGCTTCTTCATGGACAAGACCGATGTCACCAACGGCCAGTTCGCTGATTTCGTCAAAGCAACCGGCTATGTGACCATCGCGGAGAAAACTCCCACGCAGGCGGAGTTCCCCGGAGCCCCACCGGAAAATCTCTATGCCGGAGGAGTCGTTTTTTCCCCTCCGGATCATGAAGTCCCATTGAACGATCACTTCCAGTGGTGGAGCTACGTCAAGGGCGCGAGCTGGCGGCACCCTTCTGGGCCAAATAGTTCCATCAAAGGAAAAGAGGTCTATCCCGTCGTCCAGGTGGCCTACGCCGACGCGCAAGCCTATGCGAGATGGGCTCACAAGCGTCTGCCTACTGAGGCGGAGTGGGAATTCGCCGCGCGTGGCGGGCTCGCGGGAAAGCCATACGTTTGGGGAGAAAAATTCAAACCCGACGGAAAGTGGATGGCCAATACCTTCCAGGGGCATTTCCCCGATCAGGATTCCGGCGCTGATGGTTTCATTGGGATTTCGCCGGTGGGCAAATTCGCACCCAATGGTTACGGGCTTTATGATATGGCCGGTAACGTCTGGCAGTGGACCTCCGACTGGTATCGCGCTGACTACTACGCGCAATTAGCCAAGGTTGGCGGAGTGGCGCGTAATCCCAAAGGCCCAGAGACTCCCTTGGATCCCGCGGAACCCAACGACAAGAAGAAAGTGCATCGCGGCGGTTCCTACCTCTGTACGGATCAATACTGCTCTCGGTACATGGTCGGAACCCGTGGCAAGGGTGAGGTGAGCACAGGAACGAACCATCTAGGCTTTCGATGTGTTTCGAACAAGGGATCCAAATGACAAGGACGGAAGGCCAACTGAATATAGTTTGAACAGGAACAACTCAGAAGAATTTGTGGAATGTCGGTTCGAGAATGATCAGGCTTTTGAGACGCGATTTAGAAAAGGAGAAAAGCAATGTTACAAGAAACGCGGAGATTGATGGCAAAGGTGGGCATGGGTCTTGGGCTGGCAATGTTGGCGTGCGCGCTGACACCGGCACAGGATGTGACCAGCAACTCTATGCCAGGAATAGATTTCACCAAATACCACACCTATAAATGGGTCCCCATTGAAGGCGCAGTCCAACCCAACCAGATTGTCGATGCCCAGATCAAACAGTCCATCGATTCTCAATTGGCCGGCAAAGGCCTCACCAGGACTGACGGCGACAAAGCCGACCTTGTTATCGGCTACCAGGTCTCCATCGACCAGGAAAAGCAGTGGAACGCTTACGGCATGGGCGGCGGACTACGGTGGGGCGGTGGCATGGCCACGGCGCAACAATCTACCATCAGCACCGGCACGTTGGTTCTGGACATGTACGACCCCTCCACCAAACAGCTTGTTTGGACTGGGCGCGTTTCCAAGACCCTCGATGCCAGCGCCAATCAGGGCAAGAAACAGAAGAATCTCGACAAGGCTGTGCAGAAGCTGTTGAAGAATTTCCCACCGAAGGCCAGTTAGTACCGGTCAGTTCTTGAAAACATCTCGGGAGGATACTGATGAAAATTAATGCGTCGCACGTGCTTCGAATCATGTTTCTGCCGCTCTTTGTTGCTTCGGGGGGAGCCATCTTCAATTCTCCCGCTAAGGCCCAAGGTCAGGAACTCCAAGAACGGGTCGCGGAACTCAAGGAGTCGATGGCGAAAAACAAGCAGTCTCTCGCCCAATACACCTGGGCCGAGCAAGTCAACATTAGCCTCAAGGGCGAACTCAAAAAGCAGGAACACTTCCAGGTGCGCCTGGGCCCAGACGGCAAGCCACAAAAAACCTCGCTTGATCCTCCACCGGAACCACCCTCCGGAGGCAGGCTAAAAAGGCACGTCGTTGAGAAGAAAAAGGAAGAGTACAAAGAGTATGCCGAGCAGATGAAAGCTCTGGCCCAGCAATACGTTCCGCCAGACAAAGAGATGATTCAGCAATGCTATGCATCGGGAAACATCAGCATCATTCCCGGTGGGGGCCTTCCCAGTGAGATTAAGCTCGTCTTCCATAATTATGTGAAGCCCCAGGACTCTATGACCCTGATCTTCGACAAGGCACAGAAGCAATTGCTCAGCCTGCAGATCGCCTCTTACATGGACGATCCCAAGGATGCCGTGAACCTGACTGTGGAATTCGGCCGCCTGCCCGATGGCACCAATCATGTCACCAACGTGATCATGGATGGCGTCAGCAAGCAGTTAAACATTGCCACCCAGAACTCGAACTACCAGCACCTCTGAGCTGTACGTTGCCTCACACCGAGGAAGTACATGGCGTTCGTTTCGAGAGCGCGTTGCAGAGAATTGCAGGGTTTGATCGTGGAGCGGACGCATCGCCGAATAGTGAATTTGTGAAAACCTAAGGAGAGACTGAATGAGAAGCAAAATGATGGGGATACTCGTTTTGGGATGCATGTGTTTTCTGGCTGTGCCGGCGACGCATGCCCAGGCAGCAGCCAGTAAAGATACGCAGGTGGTGACCGAGCAGGATGTCAAGCTCCTGCGCCAGGATATCCGGTCGCAAAAGAAGCAACTGATCGCGGCGAATTTAACGCTGACGGACGCGGAAGCCACGAAGTTCTGGCCGGTGTACGACCAGTTCAGCGCGGAAATGACCGCCCTCGGCGATCAGAAATATGCGTTGATCAAGGAGTATGCGCAGAACTTCGGCACACTCACGGACGCACAAGCACAGAGCCTGATCAATCGCTCCCTCGCGTTGGACGAAGCTGTCGCGCAACTGCGGATCAAGTATGTGCCGATCGTCGGTAAGGTGCTGCCGGGCACGAAGACGGCCACCTTTTTCCAGATGGAGCGTAGGATCACCACGTTGATCGACCTGCAAGTGGCGTCCCAGATTCCGCTAGTGCAGGACCAGCACTAGGTCCGATCCGCAGTCATCGGGAGACACGCGAAGGCCCTGCAAGAAAGCCGGAAGTTGCGCGCGTGGCCTCCCGTTCTTTGGCGCTAGCGACGCATGTTGACGCGGGCTGAGGGAGTACGGCATGGACGAACCAAAACGCACTCTGAAGCAGAAGGCCTACGGGGGATTGAAAGAGTTTCTGGCTATCTCTTGCTATCTCTGGTTGGTCCTCTTCTTATTTGTCCTCTACCGGTCGGTCCTTTTGTCAGAGCGAATCTCGGTCATCGCGCACGGGGAGGCGCTTATCAACGCGCTGGCCCTCGGCAAAGTCATGTTGATTGCCCAAGACCTGCATTTTGGTGAACATTTCAAGGGGAAACCCCTGGTTTACACGACTATTTTTAAGTCTGTCGCTTTCGCTATCATTCTTGGTTGTTTCAAAATTGTCGAGGAGATAGCCATTGGTTTGTACCACGGAAAGTCCGCGGCGCTGAGCATCTCCGATATCGGCGGCGGCACCCTCTATGGAATACTGACCTTGATGGCCATTCTCGCCGTGCTGCTGATTCCTTTCTTTGCGTTCACGGAACTTCGTGGCATCATCGGCACGGAAAAATTAGTCCGGCTCTTCTTCACCTCCAGCGAGCTGAAAGGCGAATCTTCCTGAGGCGCAATCCTGGCGGGACAGCCCATAATTCCGGGCTAGGACAACATCACGGAGGAACTCGGTTGAAACACAAAATCACACTGCTCCTTACTGCCATGGCCTGCCTGGCCATGTTGGCGGTCGCCGGCCCGAAATTGGAAATGAGCTGGAAAAATCCTGGCTACTCCGGCGGCCAATTCAAAAAGATCCTGGTGTTGGCGCTGAACGGAAAAGCGGCGAACCGCATGGAGTTCGAGGATCAGTTGGTCGCGGCAATTTCCCGGCCCACAGGCAAGGCTTATCCCAGTTATGAATTCATCATGCGTCCCGACGCGACTCCCATTGACATGAAGGATATGCGGGAACTCGTCAAGGAACAGAACTTTGACGCGATCGTGGTCGCCCGGGTGACCAAGCATGACACTACAACTACTTACGTCCCCGGGCAGGTTTACGCTCCCTCCCCCTATTACGGCACCTTCTATGGCTACTACAACGCTCTTTATCCTGTGGTCTATACCCCGGGCTATATGCAGACCGAGCGAGTTGGCCAGGTCGAAGTCAACTTATATTCGACCGCCAAGCCTGATGGGGAGCTCGTCTGGACGGGAATCACCAATACGTTTGAAATTGGTTCCGTGATGAAAACGATCAAGAGCCTGGTCAAGGTGCTGACCAAGCAGCTCGAAAAAGACAATATAATTCCACCACAATCGAAGTAGCCCCCGCCAGGAAAACGCTGTTCGACGGGATACATCGGTTCCCCAACCAGTATCTGTTACTTCTGACAATATCCGCCCCGCGCGGAATTGCGTAGGCTTCCTACTCGCAACTCGAAGTCCGCCCAGAATCATTGGTGTCCGCGGAAGAGCACCAAGGCAACTCAGTCGGGCTTCGATTTAGACGAGTTGCAGACCCAGCGCAGGGCCGCTGAGCCTGAGAACAGCGTGACCAGCCCAGATGAGTATCTAACGATAATGATCTCAGTTGGCGCCAGGAAGATTCGAATCGTCGAGCGATTATTGCTGGCGATTGGACTGACCCTCTTAACCGGTTGGGCGGCGGCGCGATTCCACGGAAGCATCGCCTCGGACGCTGCGGTGAGGCGGTTCCATGCGCAAGCATCGGCGAGCACAGGCTCCTCCCCCGCCGCGGGCGCGGACTTTGCCCAATGGTCCCCGCAAAGGATCAGGGCGTATAAGGACAGCCTAGCCACAGAGAAAAATCTTCCGATTGCGATTCTCCACATCCCAAAGATCAATCTTGAAGTGCCAGTGTTTAGCGGCACGGACGAACTCACGCTGAATCGCGGAGTCGGACGGATCGTGGGCACGGCGCAGATCGGGCAGCCGGGCAATATCGGCATAGCGGGCCACAGGGACGGGTTTTTCCGCGGCCTCAAGGATGTGGGCCGGAACGATCTCGTCGAATTAATCGAACTGCGGCGTACCGAACGATACGTTATCAGGAAAATTGAGATTGTCAGCCCTGACGATGTTTCCGTTCTGGATGCGACGCCAGTTCCCACATTGACGCTGGTCACTTGCTATCCGTTTTATTTCGTAGGCAGCGCTCCCCAGCGCTACGTGGTGACCGCGACCAAACAAATTTCTAGCCAACCGAATGAGAGTGTAAACCCAAGCTCAAGTTCCACGGGCAAGAAAATCAATCAAAAGGAGAAAGCAAGATGAGCGCAACTAAGTTCTCGAGAACGGTCATGTATCGCCTGCTGGCTGTGGCAGCCCTTTGTATCGCCTTTACTCTCACGGCATTCGGGCAGGTGCAGACCGACACCAGCACAGCGACAGTAGGGGCCCCGGCCAAGTCCATCCAGGTGGAGCGCGGGGAAATCGTTCATGTTTCGGGCAACAGCGTAGTAATCAAGATGGAAGATGGAACGCTGCGGCATTTCGACAATGTTCCGGACAGCACAACCATAACCGTGGATGGCAAACAACTCAACGTGCACCAACTCACGCCGGGCATGAAGGTAGAGCGCCAGATCATCACCACGACCACCCCGAAGCTGATCACCACCGTTAAGACCGTCACGGGTACCATATGGCAGGTCAGTCCGCCCAGCATGGTTATTCTGACGCTGGATAACGGCAAGAACGAGAAGTTCACCATCCCCAAGGGCCAGAAATTCACGGTCAATGGGCAGGAAACGGACGCATTCGGCCTTCAAAAAGGCATGAGGATTAATGCTCAGAAGGTAGTTGAACAGCCGGAAACCGTCATTACACAGCAGATCAAGAGGACGGGAATCGCGCCGCCGCCCCCACCGCCGCCACAGCCCGATGTCCCCATTCTGATAGTATTCGTTCCAGTGCCAGCAGCCCCTGCTCCGGTTGAAACAGCGGCGGCGACACCTGCGCCAGCACCCAAGCAACTTCCCAAGACGGCGAGCGATTTGCCGTTAATCGGACTGCTAGGCCTGCTCTTCTGCGGCCTTTCACTGTCCGCAATGGCGATTCGTGGCGCTCTCGCACGACTCGGCTAGCGTCAAAATGACAGCGGCAAGTCGAGTTTCCTCGTATCGGCTTCAACGATCAGCCGCATCGTGAAACACCAGCCGATTGGAGCGGGCTTTGCCAGCTCCAATCGGCATCGCCGGTCCGCCCTTCAGAATGACCGAAAACCGGTGAGCAGAGTCCGGCATTTCGGGCCGATAGAGATACTGTTCCGCGCCAAATGCCGGTCCTTGGAGGTTTCCGACACCATAAGGCACGGACGCAAGGATGTTTGCCAAACGTCCCAAGAAACTCAGTGAGTGGTAATAGGTGAAGTTCTCTATACCTATCTTGCCGGCAACTCCGGTAGCCGGCAGAGCCCCATCAAACAGAATGTTTCCACTGAAATACGGATAGGTCAGGGCAATGTCGTTGGCGGGCAACGGCGTGATGACATAGGCGCGGGGCAAGATCTTGATCCCACGCCGCACTTGGCGCGCAGAGCGCGAGCGCGACACCTATCATGAACTTTCCAAGGATTTCCATGGTGACAAACGCCAGGGCGATCGAGACGCCCTAAGCTCGCACTCTTGGCGATCTTGCCCCACAAATACTTAGGATGTCATTATCAAAAGTGATATGCCATCCACGCAATCATAGCAAATTTGTGTCAGCCGTAAGTCCCGCCAATGGACCCAACATGGACGCAGTTCCTCGCGCCGCATAACCCAGATTGTAAGAAACGATCATAAAAGGAATGGCGGAGAGGGTGGGATTCGAACCCACGGTACGGTTTCCCGCACGCTCGCTTTCGAGGCGAGTACTTTCAACCGCTCAGTCACCTCTCCGCAGCGATTACTGTTATTTTAGCAGACCCGCCGCCGTCCGGGCTACGTCGCGTTCCGCTCAGGATGTGCTGCGCGTCACTGAATGCGCAGCCACAACCTTACCGCCGCGCCGTGAAAAATGCTTGCAGCAGGGAACTGGCTTCTTCGGCCAACAACCCCGGCGTAACTTCCACCTGGTGATTCAGCTTCGCGCTGGTCAGAATTTCAAAGCACGTCCTGAACGCTCCGCCCTTTGGGTCATCCGCTGCATACACCAACCGTGGCACGCGCGCTTGCACAATCGCTCCTGCGCACATTGTGCAGGGCTCCAGGGTCACGTACAGAGTTGTATCCGCCAACCGGTAGTTGCCGATTTTCCGAGCCGCCTCGCGCAGTACCACAATTTCCGCATGTGCCGTGGGGTCGCAGTCGCGGATAGTTCGATTCCCCCCGCGGGCCAGCATCTCATCCCGGCAGACCAGCACCGCGCCAATCGGCACCTCACCGGCCTCGGCGCAAGCCCGCGCCTCCTCCAGCGCTATCTCCATGTATCCCTGATCGTTCATCGTTATTTCCCGCCTGAGAGTATCACGCCCTCCCATTTCTCAACTGCCGCTAAGCCAACCAGGGCAAATCTCCAGGCCAAGAATCCTTGACATCCCGGCACCAGCAAATAGACTGAATGCATGAAAGAACTTGTCGAGCGCCTCTTCCAGATGGACGTGCTCAAGGGCATGGGCGTGACCTTCCGCACCCAGCACCCAAAAAACATTTATACCGAGCAGTATCCTCTCGAACGTCCCATGATTGCCGAGCGCTATCGCGGCGCGCCTCGCCTCAACAACCATCCCGAAACCGGCGAAACGCTGTGCATCGGTTGCAATCTCTGCGCCCTCGCCTGCCCTGAAAATCTCATTGTCGTTGGCTGGGAACGCGACGACGCCACCCGCCGCAAGGTCCTCACCACCTTCACTTACGATACTTCGCGGTGCATGTTCTGCGGCCTCTGCGAAGACGCCTGTCCCACCGACGCCCTCGAACTCACCCAGGATTTTGAAATGGCCTACTACACCCGCGAAGGCGCCATCTGGGATCGTCACCGGCTGGAAGAAGGACCCACTCCCACGCGGTATACGCGTTAGAAAACTCCATGGAAATCCGCCGCGATCCCGTCACACAAAGTTGGGTTGTATCCGGCCAGCGCGAACGTCCTGAGGACAGCGACGGCGCATGCCCTTTCGATTCCCCGGAGATCGACAGCGCCAAGGCGATTGTGTCCTGGCCCACCGAAGGGCCCTGGCAGGTCCGCGTGCTCCCGCATCCTGAGCCTCTCTACCGCGTCGAAATTGATCCCGGCCGCGCCGCCGAAGGCATCTACGACAAAATGGGCCCGCTCGGCGCGCACGAAGTCGTGGTGGAAACTCCCATCCACGACAAGCGTTTTTCGCAGTTTGCCGACGACGAAATCGACCACGTCCTCGCGGTGTGGGGTTCGCGTATCGCCGACCTCAAGAAAGACGCTCGCTTCAAATACGTCACCGTCTTCAAGAATCAGGGCGCCCAGGCTGGCCAGGAATGGACCCACGCCCACTCGCAAGTCACCGCCACAATCTTTGTCCCCCGCCGCATTAAATACGAACTGGTCTCCGCTCACGAATGGTACAAGGACAAGGAGCGCTGCGTCTTCTGCGACGTCGTTCGCCAGGAAGAGAAACTCGGCAAACGCATAGTGGATGTTCAGGGCGACTACTACGCTCTCTGCCCATACGCCTCCCGCGTCCCCTTTGAAACCTGGATCCTGCACCGCCGTCACAACCATCTCTTTGAACAGCCGCGCCCCGGCTCCAATCGCCGGCAGCTCGCCGCTCTCCTCGGCCGCGTGCTGCGGCGAATCGAAAAACTTGCGCCCTCTTTCCATCTGGTCGTCCACACCGCGCCGAACACTCGCAATAAAAAGGGCGAACTTGCCGGCTATTGGAAAACCCTCGCGGAGGACTACCACTGGCACATTGAAATCATGCCGATCCTGGAAAAGCGCACCAAGTCCTATAGCATCAAGGAAGTCTATTTCAATTCCTTGCTTCCGGAGCAGGCCGCCGAGCAGCTCCGTGCCGTCGAACCTAATACATGACCCACGCCGCGCGACGCAACTCGGAACGCGGCGGCGCACTCGTTAATCTCATCATTCTCGCGTCTCTCGTCGCACTCTGTTTGGTCGTCTACTGGGCGCGTCACCCTATCCTGCGGTTTGCTGCGGAATCCTGGGTAGTCGATGCCCCCGCCGCTCACGCCGACGCCCTTCTTCTCCTCGGCGACGACAATTTCTATGCCGATCGCGCCACGCGCGCCGCCGAACTGATCCGCCAGGGCGTTGCTCCGGTGGTGGTTGCCAGCGGCCGGCGCCTCCGCCCCAGTGCGGGCATGGCCGAACTGCTCCAACACGACCTCATCGAGCGCGGCGTCCCCAAGGAAAAAATCCTCGCGTTCGCCCAGGACGCCGACGGCACCAGCGAAGAAGCCGCCGCCCTGGCCAAGCTTTCCGCCGAGCACCATTTCCGCAGCGTAATAATCGTCACTTCCAACTACCACACCCGCCGTGCCCGCTACATCTTCGAAAAACTCTTCCCTCCGGGCATCGCCATCTCTGTCGCCAGCGCCCATGACGGCGATTTCGACCCCGAACGCTGGTGGGAAAAGCGCAAGTCTCAAAAACTCTTTGTCCGTGAACTTGCCGGCATGCTGGTCGCCGTCTGGGAGCTTCGCTCTACTCCTCCAGGCGAAAAATAAGAGAAGGGAACTGGCCCTTATCTTCCAGCCGCCCAGTGCCAATCTGGAAACCTCCCCGCCATATTTCCGCTGCAAATCCCTGGTAGTACTCTTTACTTGCCATAAGTCCCATAATATCTTACTCTTTCTGGGTCGCTGCAAGCCTCCAGCCCTCGATTCGCGACTTTAGAAAATCTTTTCTTCGTTGAGGTGTCTTCATGTGGCGTAAAGAAGATGGGCGGCCGCAGAATCCTAATGAGATTTCCACAGGTCCTGTGAATCCCACTACTCCGCTGGCTCCCGCTTTTTCCAGTGCGAAAGATTCACCGGCAAGCGCTCCGGTTTCTTCGAAAGCCGTAGCTTGTGTCAGCCAGGGGATCAGGATCAAGGGCGAAATTACCGGCAGCGAAGATCTTTTCATCGACGGAAACGTCGAAGGAAAAGTTTCTTTTCACAATTCCGTTCTCACAGTCGGGCCCAACGCCACTGTCAAAGCCGACATCAACGCCCGCGAAATCGTAGTGCGCGGCCGCGTAGATGGAAAACTCGACGGCACCGATCGCGTGCAAATCTGGAGCTCCGCGCGCATCAACGGAGACATTCGCGCCAATCGCATCGCCATCGAGGAAGGCGCTGAAATCCACGGCAAGATGGAAGCCGGAAAAGCTCCTTCGCGTCCCGCCGATGCTGCTGGCTCGAAGAAGCCAGAGGTTTCAAAGGTGAAGGAGACCGACAACAACCTGGATAAGACCGCTCCTGGAGCGGCTGTAGCAGGAGCGGATTGACGACATGGGATTCCTCAACAAATTGGGCATTGGGATTGGCTCACTGACCACCCGTGAGAATACACATACGCTGCCCGGTGAGCGCACGTCGCACAGTGCCAAAGGCTCGGGCGGCGCGATCGGTACCAACCGCACGCCGGAACCCGAACAGACCACCCGCGTTTCGAACGGGCTGAAAGAATTTCTGTGGAATCTCGATGGTCTCGGCCGGGGCACGCTCCTTGATCTAGGTCCCGCCTGGCAAACTACTCTGACTTTTTTCATCGAGCGCGGCTTCCGCGTAACCTCGGACGACATTCTGCGCGATTGGTCGCAATTCGTAACCGAAGAGGACGCCAAGGCCAAGGAAAACCCCACGCCCGAGTCCTATGCGGAGCGCGCTCCGGAACTCCGCGCCAAGCGTTTCCTGGAAGAAAATCTGCAATATCCACCCGCTTCCTTCGACGCGTTGCTGCTTTGGGATGTGCTCGACTATCTCGAACCGGCTCTCGCGAAATCGATGATCTCTCAACTCACCGACCTGCTGCGCCCGGGCGGCGTCGTCTTCGCCATGTTCCACAGCAAAAAGCCTCCGGGATTTCAGCGCTACCGCGTCGCTGATACCAGCACACTCCAGGTGCTGTCCGCGAAAACCATTTTTCCCGCGCAAAAGGTCTATCAAAATCGCGAAATCCAGGAGCTCTTCGGCCGCTTCCGCACCATGAGATCCTTCGTCAGCCGCGATCAGCTACGCGAAACCCTCTTCATTAAGTAAGCCTCATCTTGTTTTCATACGGAGTACTCGCTCTTGCGGGTGCTCCGTTACTTTCTTTCGTCACCACTCTCCGGAAAATCCACAACGCAATCCCCTGAGAATAAGCGACATAATTTCACTCTGATTTTTTTATTCTTTTCGCTTGTGCCCTGCGTTCCCCGGGCGTACAAGCAAGTCGTGAGCTCCTCGAGCTCCGGAGGGTTGCATGAATCCACCGGGCTTAGAAGCGCAAGAAAGCTGATCACACCGCTCTCGCGGTGCGTGTCGCGCACAAACCGGTTGTTGTTCGGCCGGCTCGTCAAGCGACGCAGCAAAAGAAAAAGAGGGCCCTCATCGAGGGCCCTCTCTGTTTCTTGCGACGGTTTCCTGTGCGAGAGTTTTTCGTACGGTTGTTTTTTTGGGGAGGGCACGACTTCAATCGTGTCGTCAAATGGCAAGGAGTTCTCGGGCATTAGCCCCCGAGGTCATTACGGCTCTGCCTGCGTTTCTGCGAAGGAGTTACGTCGCCGGCTGATGCCCGGTGTGATGATGCTTGCCGCTTCCGCCGTGTTTCTTCGAATGATGATGATTTTGGTGGTGTCTCGATGCGTGCTGCGTGGATGGATTGCTCGTGGTGCCTTGTTTGCCGGCTGAAACCACCGCCAGGCAAAGTACCCCTGCGATCACTGCAAGAATGCGCTTCACTGGATTCTCCCTAGGAAAAATCTCCCGCACGCAGAATTCAATCACAATGCGATTCGGTTGTCAGGAGAAAAAAAGTAGAAGCCCGGAACCCTATTGCTTGGCAGGAAACACTCGCTAGCTCAGCCGCCGAACTTCGTCTCCAGCATGTGGATCACGGCGTTTTGCTTGGCTATCACCTGCGCCTGCCACACCAGCGCGACCGACATCACGCTCAGCGAGAAGATGCACAACGCCATCACCAGCCCCATCTGTGTCTCTGAAGCAGGTACGCGAAAAACACGGCTCATCCAATCCATGGGGCCTCCCGAAAGACGATGAAACTGCTGGACACAGGGAAATGTGCAATCAACTTGCCAAGTTAGAGGCCTAGTTCCAGTACCCTCATTACCTGCATTTTTGCGGCTTTTTCTTCTTTTCCCATTTCGGAACTTTCCTTCACCAACCCTAGTGGGCAAATTCCAGCACACTTTGTCCCTTCTCTTTCCAATCCACCTTTCACTCGACATTTGGAGTGGGGGCCGACCCGGTCGGCGCGCTTTTGTGCCCTAAATCCCTCCAACTAATTGGCCAACATCCTTCAATCGCCGTCCCATCAGAGCCCCAGATCCGGAAGCGCAGCAAACACTGGCCCAACGCGTGAGCGCCGGGCCTCGTACAGCAAGGACGAAACTAAGCCCCCGGGGGCAGCTGCGATCTAAACCCCGGCTTCTGGTTACCCGAACCCACCTGCCTAAAACTCCCGATTCAAAATCCCCTCCAACGCCAACTCCCAAGTATTTGCTGAAAACAACGGCAACGTCTTGAACTTGCCCGCCACGGTGGGCTCCTCAGCATCGCGACTACTGAACAACAAGCATCGATCGCAGGCTGGAAATAGCTCCCCCGCCTCCTCCGTCGTCGCAATCCCAATGTTCAACGGGTTGGCTCGAAACGACCGTTGATACAAATGCGCCAGATCCCGCACGCAAGCACCAAGATTCGCGCCCACCGCCAGCGACCACAGCGCGCCCCGCGGCCGCACCTGCGCCTTCCTCAGCCCTGCTTCTTTCTCAAATCGCTGAACATCCGCCTCGGAAGCCCCCGCGAAGAAAAACATCTCGTCGAAATCGCGCTGCCGTACCAGTTCCGCTTCGCGCTGCGGCAATCCCGTGTTCTGTGAAAGCTCCCGAGGCGAGAGCTTTCGCAGCGCCGCTACTTCGATGCTGGTCTCTTCCGCAAGGAGTTCCAGCATCTCTTCCGCGGCCGGCTGCGGCGCTGCCACCGGGATGCACGTAAATCGTCCCAGCCGCAGGCTGCGCGGAGGTTTCAGGTTGAAATAGCCCTCCGGCATGCAAACGCCGCACCCGCCCTCGGTCACAAAGGGATGCCCCAGCCCATATTTTCGCAACGTGGCATCAAATTGCAGCCGGCTCCGGGCGGTCACCGACACAAAGGGGATATTCGCTTCGCCCAGGCCTTCCAGAAATTCGGGAAAACCTGTCAGTGCCTTGTTGGCGGTGGTGATCAGATTGTCGATCGCGCAATAAACAACGGTTGTATTCGAACGCAAAAGCTGGCTCCAGGGAACTCTTCGCGGTGACTGCCACCAGTCTGAGGACTGCCCTCCCCAAACGCAAGCCTCGCCGCCCTGGCAATTACCGGCCTGTAGCTCGGGCCTTCGAGGCCCGAGGGTTTTCATAACGACAACGCGATTTTGCCGGCACGAGGGAAACCCTCACCTCTCAAAGGGGTAAGCTACAGGCCACACTCCAATTTTCAAACCACGCCCAAAAAAACAAAACGGGCGGGAAGCTTCCGCTTCCCGCCCTCGTTTTGATCTATTTGTCGCTGTTAGTTACCAGACTTGGCGGAAGCCGAAGTCGCCGGCGTAACGCCCGCCTTCGGTGTGCTCACGTAGCCGCTGATGGTGTTCTTCCCGATCTTGTTGATGACCACTTCCTCGGCCTGGTGCGAGCCGGTCGGGTAGATGATGATCGGCGAATTGATGTTGCGGTTCTTCTCTTCCAGCTTCTTGTCTTCCACCACAACGATCACGTTCGCGCGGTTCTTCTTCTCGTTCACGCCCTTCAGTTCAACGGTCAGGTTGCCGACCTTCTGGGGCTGATTCTTGCCGGCGATGGTGAATTCGATGTAGTCGCGCTCGCCCATGCGGCGGAGCACGTCGATTTCATCATGGTTTTTGGCAATCAAAGTTCCCAGTTCGCTGCGCGCCATGTTGAGGTCGTTGTTGGTCTTGGTCAGGTTGTCGCTGACGGTGGTCACCTTGGTGTCCACGGTCTTCACGTCATCCGTGGTGGCCTTGGTTGCCAGTTCGGTGTGCACCGAAGTATCCAGCGCAGTCAGCTTCTGCGAAGTCTGGGTATTCAGATCCGCAGCTTCCATGCGCGCCTTCTTCAGTTGGCCCTGGGTAATCTTCAGCTTGTCGGTCACCACCTTCAGGTCGCCCTGCAGTTCGGTGTTGGCCTTTTCGTCCGTCGCCAGGCGGTCCTTCATTGTGGTCAGGTCCTGTTGCACCGACGTTTGTACGGCCTTCACTTGATCGGCCACCACTTGCTTGGTGGCGTCGAGCTTGGTCGAATTGGACCATCCGAAAAACACGCCGCCCAAGGCAATCAGGGCCAAAACAGCAATCGCAGGCATCACCCACGAAGAGCCATTCTTGTTCTCAATTGTTGTGTAATTCTCAGGGGTCTCAGACATAATCTATCTCTTCTCCTAACCCATTCGGGTTCAACGATTCGTTTCGAAGTTTGGCAGCGCTTAGCCACTGCCGGATGCTGTGTATGCCGTAGAGGAGTGCAAGCCGGGGACCGCAGTGAGGAGGATGCCTGTGGATTTCTAAGTACTTGCCAGATGGCCAGTTACGCGACCTGCCCATAAGGCCGGGTAGTACTAGTTCCTGCAATCTTTACGTGCCTGTGAACACCGCCGATGATTTCCTACGTAGTGCAAAAGTCTTCCACTTTTATCCCGGCCTGGCCAAGCTCGCTGTACAACTGCGCCGCGGATTGGAAATGGATTCCTGACAATCCCAGGCGCTTGGCAGCTTCCACATACGCCGGGATGTCGTCAATGTACACCGCTTCTTCCGCGCGCACTTTGCAGGCCCGCAGCGCTTCCCGGTAAATCAATGCGGCCGGCTTGCTGGCGCCGACCGCGCAGGAGTACGTGCGCACTGTCTTCGGAAAATACTGGAAGAAGTCATACGTAGCTTCGAGCTTCTCCACATGGATCGGATCTGTATTCGACAACAATCCCAGCCGGTAATTTTTCGACAAACCAGCAAAGAGGGAAGTCTGGTGAATCGGTTCCGGATCCAGCGCCGAATTCCAGGTTTTCTTGAACTGCTCGAAATCCAGCGACAGATTGAATCGCTTGCAGAGATGCAGATGCCAATCCCGCGCCGACATGCGGCCTTCCTGCCAGTCCGGCCACCGCGGATCTTTTTCTATGGCCGACCAGATCTCTTCGGGGCTCAGCGGCAACCCCTCCGCCAGCGCCGACTTGACCCCGCGGATGTCCACGCGAATCAGCACTCGGCCAATGTCAAAAATAACCGCGCGAAGTTTGGCCATGGGCTAAGGTTCCTTCGAGGAAATGAAAGTGGGAGTGTCGGAAGATCCCGCCGCGCGCCGCGACCTCAGAATGCTGATAATTGCCGGCAACAGCGAAAGAGTAATCACCACCAGGATCACGTAATGAATGCGCTGGCTGATATTGGGAATGAAATGCGCCAGCGAGTAGCCGCTGAGGATCATGGTGCCGATCCAGAAAACGCCGCCCAATATATCGAACACCAGATAGCGGGAATACGGCATTTTGGCTGCGCCGGCGACGGGTGGACAAAACGTGCGAACGATTGGCACGAACCGCGCGAGTATCACGGCACGGCCACCGTATTTCTCGTAGAAATCGTGCGCGCGCTGCAGATGGCTGCGGCGAAAGAACAAGGAATCTTCGCGGCGGTATAGAGCGGCGCCAGCAGAACGCCCAATCCAGTAACCAACCTGGTCGCCAGCGATGGCGCAAAGCATGACTGGCAACAGCAACCACTTGAGGGGAATGACCCCTGCATAGGAGAAGATTCCGGCGGTAATCAGCAGGGAGTCGCCCGGCAGGAAAAACCCCACGAAGAAGCCGGTTTCGACGAACACAATGGTGCAGACGAGTGGCGCGCCTCCGGATCGGATTAGTTCTCGAAGTCCCTCGGGGCTATAGAGGGCGTGGAGCAGGTGGCGGATGGGTTCCAGCAAAGCGGCTCATTCCTCACAGGTACGGGGATGGACACCAATACGCGGGAACGCAAACTGAAGAAAGTCCCCATTCCAATACGGTAGCAGAAAAGCAGCAGATTCTCGCCACATTCCTCCCACAGCGCGACCCAGGTCCCCATCAAATGCAGCCACCATCCCCGGTGCCTCATCGCAATGCCTCCGCCAGCAGCAGCTCACCCTGCTTGCCAAATTCGGACTGCATTTCGGTCTGCCTCGTCAGCAACTGCTTGAGTCTAGGCAATGCCGCCCGCGCCTCGGTAGCGCCAGCCTCCATGGCTTCGTCGATCCGATCAAAATCATCCCAGGCCAGCGCCTGCACCGATGGCCGCAGCACCAGGTCGGCATACCGCTCCCAGCCTTCCAGTTGATGCTTTTGGGCCGCGCTTACCGCCCGGCTCACCACCTGAAAAATGTTCGTCGGCGCACCGCGATGCCCGTCGTGCATGCCCACGGAAACGCCCACAACCAGCTCTGCTCCCATCTCCCGCGCTGCGCGCGTGGGCACCGGTGCCACCAACCCGCCGTCCGCCAGGCACCGTGTACCTATCTGTATGGGTTCGAACAGCCCGGGAAAGGCGCAACTCGCGCGAATCGCTTCCACCAGGTTTCCCTGGCGGAACACGACCGGATCGCCCGTTCCCAGATCCGTGGCCACCACGGCCAGCGGCAGTGTCAGATCCTCAAACTGTTTTGTGCCAAAGAGCTTTTGCACCAGCGCGCCCAGGCGCTCGTTGCTGGCCAGGCCAAAGCGCGATACCCGCCACTTTGCAAAATCGCGAAACCGGACTTCCCGGCACTTATGAATGATGCGCGGCAGGGGCACCCCGCTGGCATACGCCGCACCCAGGATGCTGCCGATGCTGCTGCCCGCAATCGAAGTCACCGGAATCCCATTTTCCTGGAAGGTACGCAGCACACCCAAATGTGCATACCCGCGTGCGAAGCCGCCGCCCAGCGCCAGACTCACTCCCAGGCGCGGCGCTAGGGGCTGCAGGTACGAATAGCCGGAAAAGATGTGCTTGGTCACGGGGCTAAGGATCGCAGGCTCGCCAGCCAGCCGCGATGGGTCATGCGTCCCGAAAAGAGGGTACCAAAGTACTCGCTAAAGAATTGCTCAGAAAGGACTTTCCGCGTCCCGGGAGTACTTTAATACTACTCGGCTGCCCTCGCTGTACCATTGTCGGACACCCCCCTAAACGCGATTCTAACCATGCACAAGGCGTCAAATTCATCGCTGAGGGACATGCATGGAAGCCGGGTACAACGCGTGGCTGGGGCATGCCGTGGTTCTGCAACTCGCACTCGGGGATATCAAGGTTCCGCTGCGCGGCAGGCTCCTCAAAGAAGGCGGGGAAACCATCCGCATGCGCATTGGCGAAGGGTGGGACGTCGACATCTATAAGACGATGATCGTGAACGTGGAAGAGGACAGCTTGGCACTGATTCCAGCATGAGGGGAGAACACGAAATGGACAATCAGATACCTAAGTACGTCACCCAGTCTCGCGCCGCCTATCTTCTGGGACTCTCGGTTGCCGAGATTGGCCGCATTTCCAGCGAAACCGGAATCGGGCACCTGGAGCGCGCCGGTCAGGAAGAGGAGCGCTTTTTCACCTACGCGGAATTGCAGCAGATTTGCGTCCTGGCGACCCAGGAAAGTGCGCTGACGCACTAAACCAAGTTTGAATTTCCTCAGGCCCTCCCTCAGGAAGTACCCCCACCCCGGCTTGCTCCCCCCAGCGAGCCGGGGTTTTCTATTCCGTCCCACAATTCCCCAGCATTGAATCGATTCAGAAAACCTTTGACAGAACCCGATATCGCGGGGAAACTAGGCGGCGATTCTTCCGAGGCGCTCCATTTCCTGATGAAGCAAGCGATCTCCTCTCGTTGCACTGACCGACTGAGGATAACCAACCCTTGTCGCTGACCGCACTCGATTGGGCGGCCATCGTCGGGTATCTGCTAATCACCCTGATTCTTGGTTTGTATTTCCGGCGAAAGTCGGCGCAGAGCACCGCGGACTATTTTGTATCCGGGCGCCAAGTCAGTTGGTGGCTGGCGGGCACCTCCATGGTGGCCACCACGTTTGCCGCGGACACCCCGCTGGCCGTCAGTGGACTCGTTTACACCCAGGGCGTGGCAGGGAACTGGCTGTGGTGGAGTTTTCTGCCTTCCGGCATGATGACCGTTTTTCTGTTCGCGCGGTTGTGGCGGCGCTCCGGCCTGATCACCGACGTGCAGTTCGCCGAGATGCGTTATCACGGAAAACCCGCCGCGTTTCTGCGCGGCTTCCGCGCGGTGTACCTCGGCTTGCTGATGAACTGCCTCATCCTCGGCTGGGTCACCAAGGCCATGGTCAACATCATCAGCACTTCGCTGGGCATCAGCGACGCCAGGGCGCTGGCGATTTGCGTGTTCTTTTTGATGCCGTTCACGGGAATCTATGTTTCACTCGGCGGCCTGTGGGGCGTGCTTTGGACCGACCTCTTTCAGTTCGTCCTGAAAATGGCCATCGTGATCGCCGTGGCCTGGTACGGCGTCCACGCCGTCGGTGGCATGCCGCAGTTGCTCGAAAAACTCGCGGCCAAACGTAACCTCGTAGGTCCCCACGCCAGCGATATCACCGCCTTGCTCCCCGATTTTTCGCGTGGACTCACCGGCGAAGCCTTATGGACCTTGCCGGTCATCACCTTCGTCGTCCATCTCGCCGTGCAGTGGTGGGCCTTCTGGTATCCCGGTGCGGAACCGGGTGGTGGTGGCTACATCGCCCAACGCATCTTCAGCGCGCGCGATGAACGCCACGGCCTGCTCTCCGTGCTGTGGTTTAATCTCGCCCACTACGCCCTGCGCCCCTGGCCGTGGATTCTCACCGCACTCGCCGCCGTTGTTCTCTACCCTGGCCTCGCCCAGCCCGAGCGCGGCTACATGCTTGTCGCCACGCAGCACACCCCTCACGCGCTTCTCGGCATTTTGCTCGCTGGCTTCATGGCCGCGTTCATGTCCACGGTAGCGACGCAACTCAATTGGGGCAGTTCGTATCTCGTGGAAGACTTCTACCGCCGCTTCGTGAAAAAAGGCGCTAGCGAATCGCACTACGTCAACGCCTCGCGCCTGGCCACAATTTTCCTGGTGGTCGCAGCCGCGTGGGTTTCCATGCAACTCCAATCGGTAAGCGAAGGCTGGAAAATTGTGCTGGAGCTTGGCGCGGGCACCGGTGGCGTTTACCTTCTGCGTTGGTATTGGTGGCGCGTGAATGCCTGGAGCGAAATTTCCGCCATGGCCGCCGCGCTGGCCACCACCCTGGCACTGCACAGCCACGCATTATGGATGAGCCTCGTTGGTCGCCCGATGCCGTTCGAAGGCTCGGATCCCGTGGTGTTCGCCAAGACCACCCTGTGCACCACGGGTGTAACCACACTGGTGTGGCTTGCGGTCACGCTGCTGACTCCCGCCGAACCCGCGCAAACTCTGGTGGAGTTCTATCGCCGCGTCAAGCCCGACGTGCGCGGCTGGAAGCCGATCGCCCGCGTAAGCGGCTTGGAGGAAATCACGCAGGATCTGGGCAGGAATCTCGGCAGTTGGCTGATTGGCTGCGTTTTCGTTTACACCGCGCTCTTCAGCATCGGCCAATTCTGCTTTGGGCGCTTGGGTTCGGGGCTAATTTTAGGACTGGTGTGCGCGGCAAGTGGTGTGGCATTGTATCGCCTGATGCCTAAACCCACCGAATGGCGCGTGTCATGAAATGACGGACCCGGCGCAAAAGCAAGGCTCGCACCACGCCGTGCTGGCGGGTTTTCTTGGCTGGACTCTCGACGCCTTCGATTTTTTCGTGATCGTATTTCTGTACGACACGCTTTCCCACCAGTTCGGTGTTTCCAAGAAAGCCATCGTCTTCACCACTACGGCCACGCTGGCGCTGCGGCCGGTGGGCGCTTTCCTTTTCGGTCTGCTGGCCGACCGCTTTGGCCGCCGCATTCCGCTGATGGCCAACGTCATCTATTTTTCCATCATCGAACTGGCCTGCGGTTTCGCCCCCAACTACACCGTCTTCCTGATTTTGCGTGCGCTCTTCGGCATCGGCATGGGCGGCGAATGGGGCGTAGGCGCGTCACTGGCCATGGAAGCGGCGCCGACCCGATGGCGAGGTGTCCTCAGCGGCATCCTGCAGAGCGGCTATTCCCTCGGCTACCTGCTGGCGGCGATGGCCGCGCGGTTTGTCTTGCCCGCCTGGGGTTGGCGGCCGATGTTCTGGCTGGGCGCTCTGCCCGCGTTGCTGGCCCTGTACATCCGCACCAAAGTTCCGGAGTCCCAAGCGTGGCACCAGCATCGTGCCGGCAGCATGGGCGATGTGCTGCGCGTGGTCGCGGTGAACTACAAGCGCTTTTTGTATCTTGTGGTGCTGATGGTGTTCATGATGTTTCTTTCCCACGGCACGCAGGACTTGTATCCCGACTTCCTGAAAGAGATTCATAAGGTGAAGCCGTCGAGCGTGGCCAACATCGCCATGATCTACAACGTCGGCGCGGTAATCGGCGCCATCATTTTTGGTTCGCTTTCGCAATCGCTGGGACGCCGCAAGGGCATGATGGCCGCGCTGGCGTTATGCCTTCTGGTGATGCCGTTCTGGGCGTTTGCCGGCAGCGTGCCGGTGCTGATCGTCGCCACCGTGTTCATGCAAATGGGCGTGCAAGGAGCCTGGGGCGTAATCCCCGTGCACCTCAACGAACTCTCTGCCGACGCCGCCCGCGGCCTGATGCCCGGCCTGGCCTATCAACTGGGCATTTTGATCGCCGCGCCCACCAACTCCATCGAATACGCCCTCCGCGAACATTTCGGCTACCAGTGGGCCCTAGCCGGCTTCGAAATCGTCACCATCTTCGCGCTAATCCTGATCCTCTCGCGCGGCGCCGAAGAGCACAGCCGCAGCTTCCTCCGGCCCTCCCCGCCCAGCTAGAAGCTCCGACTTTCGTATGCTACAATTTTTGTATCAGTCATTTGTCTCGGCGCGCCCTTAGCTCAGCTGGATAGAGTCCGCCTAAGGCGGAAACCAGTAAGGTTGGGTCCTCGAACCCCCTAAGGCATTCCACCCCGTCATAAAAATATCGGCAGGCCAGTGAGCTAGAAGCTCTGACTTTCGTATGCTACAATTTTTAGACCGTTGCGCCCTTAGCTCAGCTGGATAGAGCGTCTGGCTACGAACCAGAAGGTCGGGTGTTCGAATCACCCAGGGCGCACCACTTTCCTACCGTGTTTTACGTCTCCGTACTGCAATCCGAGACCGCCCATCACTACTACACGGGATATGCCACCGAGTTGGTGCAGCGCGTAGGCCAGCACAACGCAGGGATAACCAAATCCACGAAAGACCGCGGCCCGTGGAAGCTTGTACACCAGGAGCAGTATGAAACGCGTGCGGAGGCAATGCGCCGGGAGAAGTTTTTGAAATCGGGCCAGGGAAGAGAACTATTGGCGGATCTCATCGCCAAAAGGCACCCTTAGCTCAGCTGGATAGAGTCCGCCTGCGGCGGAAACCAGAAGGTCGGGTGTTCGAATCACCCAGGGCGCACCATTTCCTCCCGTGTTTTACGTCTACGTACTTCAATCCGAAACCGCCAAACCTTGCTACACAGGATTTGCTGCCGGTCCCCTCGCTGTCGAGTGCGGTGTCATGCGATTGGTACTGAAAAATAATCGGGCGTTAGAGGGTGGGGACGAGGTCAGGGACAGACGGGGCGTTTTCTGACATCGCTCTCCCCTGTGCCTTGCTGCTTTCAGCGGGCGTTTCAGTGGTATCCTCTCGATGCTTGTGCAATGAAAAAATCAACTATTCCCATGCAGGTCAACACGCCCTCATCGGGAAATTTTGGGAGGAAATCGGATGCTGCGCAGCCTGCGTCTCTTGGCCCTGGTTCTGATTACCGCGTTGCCTGCGCTGGCCGCGCCGCCAAAGCCGCTGGTTTTCGAAATTTCTTTTTCCAAGGAGCTGTCTTCTTCCCCTGTGGATGGGCGCGTTTTGCTGGTCATCTCCAAGGACGATCAGCAGGCTTCTGGCCTTGATGCGTTCGGCGTCGGGGAAGGACTCGAATCGCAGCAAGTGTTTGGGTTGGACGTGGAAACTTGGCAGCCCGGCGTCATCGCTCGCGTGGATGCGTCGGCTTTCGGCTACCCACTCGAAAGCTTGCGCGACCTGCCTCCCGGGGACTACACCGTGCAGGCCGTGCTGAATCTCTATGAGACCTATCACCTCGGCAACGGCAAAGTCGTCAAACTTCCTCCGGACAAAGGCGAAGGCCAGCACTGGCAAACCAAACCTGGAAACTTTCTCAGCAAGCCGCAGAAATTGCATCTGGATCCCGCAACCTCGGGCGCCATTTCGATTGTCTTCGATCATCAGATACCTCCGCTGGGTCAGGAGCTCGCGGCCGTTGAATCGCTCCTCGATTGGCGCACCATCACGCAACCCGCCAGCGAAGAAGACAACAAGTGGGTGAAGCACGTGCGCATCCGCAGCGAACTCCTCACTAAATTCTGGGGACAGCCCACTGAAATCGGCGCTGTTGTGCTGCTACCCGACGGCTGGGAAGAACATCCGGATGCGCATTATCCCGTGCTTATCTCCGAGGATCACTATCACCGTCATTTCTTTCCCAGCTTTCGCACCACGCCGCCGGATCCAAAACTTTACGATTCCCAAAAAGCTCTGAAAGACTCCGGTCAACAAGCCGTTCAGGACTGGACGAAGGGACGCGATGCGGAGAGAGATTTGCAGGATTCCGGCTGGAAATTGTTTCAGGATTGGACCAGCGGCCGCTTGCCACGCGTGATTATCGTGATGCCTCAGCACGCCAATCCCTATTTCGATGATTCTTACAGCGTGAATTCAGAAAACCTCGGCCCTTATGGCGACGCGATCATGCATGAACTGCTTCCCACAATCGAAAAAAGATACCGCGGCATCGGCCAGGGATGGGCGCGCACCGTTTTCGGCGGCTCCACAGGCGGCTGGGAAGCGCTCGGCGTACAGGTCTTTTATCCGGACGAAATCAACGGCGCCTGGTGCGCGTGTCCCGATCCCATCGATTTCCGTGCCTATGGCACCATGAACATCTACGAGGACAAGAACGCGTTTTTCCGCGAAGGTCCTTTTCAAAAGGTGCCGCTCCCAGAGAAGCGCAAAACCAATGGCATCCTCGATTCCACCATGGAACAGGAAGCGCGTTACGAACTCGCCCTCGGCACCCACAGCCGATCCGGGGAACAATGGGATATCTGGCAAGCCGTCTTCAGCCCCATGGGCGGAGACGGTTACCCCAAACCTATCTGGGACAAGCGCACTGGCCAGATAGACAAGTCCGTCGCCGCTTATTGGCGCGACCATGCGGACCTGACCTACATCATGAAACGCGACTGGCCCACGCTCGGACCAAAACTCGCCGGAAAGCTCCACTTTGCCGTCGGCGACATGGACACCTGGTACCTCAATAATGCCGTTCACTTGACGGAGTCGGTCCTAACGGACCCGAAGCTATTTCCTCCGGCCAATGCCACTTTCGATTACGCCCCGCTGCAGCCTCACTGCTATCGTGGCGTGCGTCTGGACGCCCCTCGCGTTGAGCGATTGAACGAACTCCCCATTTTGATCTGGCAAATGGTCAAACACATCCAGGACACCGCTCCCGCGGGGGCCGATCTCAAAAGTTGGAAGTACTAACAGGTGGACCCAGAGGCCTTCCGCTTTCCTGATCGCGGACTACTGATAACTGAGATTTTATGACGGAGTCGGCTATTTAAAACGTCCTGCTCCATCCACGGATGGATTCCGGCCGGATCAGCGTGGGATTGTGCTTCTCAGCTCGGTTACTCATCTCCAGCGAATACCCGTTGGCGAGATACGACGGAATGTCCCTGTAATCGGTGACCGGAATAAACGGCCCCCGCCTTCCCAGGCGAACGTGATAGCGCTCGTCCTTGAACCGATGGGGAAGCAAGCGCGTCCCCAATTTCTTGCCGCGAGACACGGTAGCAAACAGCATCGAACTCCTCCCAGGGAACTGGATTGCCGCCAAGTCTAAAGCGCCGAGCCGCGGCAAGTAAGTGGCCTACCTGTGGAAATATGTGCACGCTTTTTGGAGTGCGGAAGCTCAGCTTCCGCTTTTGAGGGCAGCGCGCCTACTTGGGTTTTTGCATTTCCGCGGCGCGCTTTTTTGCATAAGCCACGAGGGTGGCAAACCGCGGGTCACCATGCAAGGAATTGAGATCGCTATCTTTCTCAAGCCCGACATCCGAGGCGGCGGGCAGGCCATGGTCAACAGCTTCGCGAAGTCGAGCCAGCGCCTCGTCGCGATTTCCGCCGCGCGCGGCGACGCACGCGAGATTGTAAATATCGCCCGCGGTGGCCGGGTCATCGGGGCCGAGCGCTTGCCGCCGGAGATCCAAAACTTCCCCTTGCAATTTTGCAGCCTCGGCATAACGTCCTTCGTCCAGAAAGTTTCCCGCCAGAGCAACCATGCTTTTCAGAGTTTGCGGGTGACTCGGACCAAGAACCCGGCGTTCATTCTGGATCACTTCGTCCAGCAAAGCATCCGCCTCCGGATAGCGATGTTCGTGAGCCAGCGCCACGGTGATGTTATACGTTACGATTAATGTCTCCGGCGCATCTGGGCCGCTCACGCGCTGGCGAACCGCCAGGACTTCGCGCAGCATCTTTTCAGCTTCCGCATAGCGGCCCTCCTTAAAGTAGGTGCGCGATAAGTTGTTCATGGTGTTCAAAGTGTTCTTGTGCTCGGGACCAAGCACGCGGCGTTCGCGCTCCAGCAACTCCGTTTGGATTTTCTCCGCCTGATCGTAATGCTTCTGGTCAGTAAGAGACGCCGCCAGATTTCCCATCAGCGAAAGGGTGTGCACATTGTCGGGTCCCTGTGTGCGCTGCAGAATATCGAGAGTTTCCCGCTGCAATTTCTCCCCCTCCGCGAAGCGTCCTTCGGATTCGTAAACCCACGCCAGGTCGGCCATGGATTCCAGGGTGTCCAGGTTTTTCGACCCGAGAAGCCGGCGGCGAGTCGCCAGCGCCGGTTCAAAAAGAGCTTCCGCCTGACGGTAAAGCCCCAGGTTCAAGTAGACATTGCCCATCACGTGCATCATCTGCGCCTGCAGTTCGGGATCTTGTGCGAGCCCGCTGTTGATATTCTTGGATGCCTTGTCCAGAATTTCACGCGCCGTGACGCTGTTGCCGCGGGACTCGCTGGGATCGGATATCCTGAACATGCTGGTCATGAAATCGGTGATCCGCCCGGCGCGATCGCGTTCGCGGGAAATGCGGCGCACCTGGAACGCCTGGACGACCGAGAAACCCGCCAGCAGTAGCACCAGACCCGCGGCAACACCCACACCGATGCGATGCCTCCTGACATATTTGCGCAGCCGGTAGCCGGTGCTGGCGGGGCGCGCAAGAACGGGTTGGTCGCTCAGGTAGCGTTCAATATCCGCCGCGAGTTCTCCGGGAGTGCCATACCGGCGAGCGCGGTCCTTTTCCAGCGCCTTCATGACAATCCAATCCAGGTCGCCACGCAGGAGATTGATTAACTGGGCGGGTTCGGTGGCGCGATTTTCCGCGTGGACCGAGGAAGTATCCTTCTCGCTGCCCACTTTCGTGCTGGGGCTCGGGGGATCGCTCTCGCGCAATTCCCGCAGCGCTTCGTCGAACGGCTTCTTCTTCCACTGATCCGGGTCCAGCGGTAGGTAGCCGGTAATCAAGACATACAGAATCACGCCGAGGGAATACACGTCCGTGCGCGTGTCCACGTCGAGGACATTGGGATCGACTTGTTCCGGGCTCATGAACCCGGGCGTTCCCAGCATTGCGCCGAACTTGGTGATCATGGTCTGCTCGACGCCGTTTTCGGGCGTGATGGCTTTGGCGATGCCAAAATCGATGATGCGGGGGACGGGTTTGCCGTCCAGCTCGGTGACCAGCACATTGGAAGGCTTCAGGTCCCGATGAATGATTGCTTTCTGGTGGGCGTGCTGCACACCTTCGCAAACCTTGATGAAGAGCTGCAGGCGGTCGGGTATCTTCAGTTTCTTGGTGTCGCAGTAGCGGGTGATGGAAGGGCCGTCGACATATTCCATGACGAAATAGGGCTGCCCGTCGGGAGTTGAGCCCGCGTCGAGGACCTTGGCAATGGCGGGATGCTCCATGATAGCCAGCGCCTGGCGCTCGGATTCAAAGCGATGGATCACCGAAGTGTCGTACATTCCGCCACGGATGAACTTCAGGGCCACAAGTCGTTTCACCGGCGCGGTCTGCCTGGCCAGCCATACTTGGCCCATCCCGCCTTCCCCAAGTTTTCGCAGCAAACGATACGGCCCGATAAATGGCGGTACGTTGGCTTCGGCGACGGCAGAACCCTCGACGGCGTCCGTGCTCAGCGTACCTTCACCGTCCGCACGAGCGGCAGTTTCCTGCTCATTTTGACCCTCTGGATCTGGATTGGAAGGCAGTTGTTCGGGGTTCATGCGCACCTCAGCCGGCCGAAGAATTGGCGGAAAGTCTATCATTGCCGGGGAGACTAAGGAATGCAGGGCGCAAGGGCGATAAGTGCGCTTAGCGCTTTACGCGCCGTCGGGCTTGACGTATTGAGTGGAGCACGCCAACACTTACGGCTTCATTCTTCGCCATGGCAATTTTTGTGATTTTATATGGGGAAGATGAACGAGTGAGAAAGGAAGGCCGGCGAACTGCGAAATTTCCCCTGACCATTGCAAAATAGGCAGAGACCCGTGAGGCAGAGATTTATCTGGATATAGGAAACCATAAGTGCTATTGTACCGAAAAGTTAGTACTGCCCTCGCCACCAGCAACGAACAGGGCGGAAGTCCCGCCGTCCGGCGACAGAACTGGGAGGTCCAGGTGACCGGCCCTTTGGTCCCCCGGGAACACGTCTCGCGATCGGAATCCTACTCTATCCCTGTCCAACTCGTGCAGTTTTATGATCCCGCCCGCTTTCCTACCCGAAGTGTGGCAGATTACTTCTGCGCAGATATCGAAGCCGATGAAACCTCGCTCCTGATTACCACTCCGGTTCGCACCCATCAGGTGAAGAATTGCCTCGAGGGATTTGGAGTGGATACGGAGGCGTTGCAGCGCAAAGGATTGCTCACCTGCTTGGACGCGTCCTCCGCTTTGCAGGCGTTGCGAACCAGCAATTCTCTTGACGAAAAATGGCAAAATGAGGACCGGCAGGATTTTGGCGTACGGCAAACTGACGCAAGTTCTGTACAAGTTGCAGGGCTGTGTCGGCGGCCAACTACGCCATTGGAAAACCCAAGACTTTTCATGCCCAGCTGAAAGTTCCACCTCCTTATGACTTATTATTAATATATATATTTCATCAGTAATCAATCTGTGGTATGCTCTGAAGAGAGTCCCTTGGGGAGGACTTCTTGAAAGACGCAAAGCCCCGCCCACGCCCGGGTGCTTCCGTGCAGGTAGATTGGGTTGGCTGGCTTCCCCCCGCCAAACTCCAGGCCTTCCGGGTGTATTCCGAGGAATTCGAAGCCTGCTACATGATGCTGAGCGTATCGCTGGATGAAGCGATCGGCCTGCGAAATTGCGGAAGCCTGATTAAGTCCCTGCAGATGGCGACCATTACCCCGCCCTTGTGCGAGTGCCTGGCTGCTCGCCTGGAAGGCATGCTGTGTTCCTTGGAAGCCCATGTCAAACGATCCGCAGTGGTGCCGAGCGTGGCGCCGCTGGATCCGGCAAATTTCCATGGCCTGCGCGGGCAGCGCATCGCCCTGAAAAGTTTCCTGTTGAGCAGGGTGCTGCTGACACAGCGTGCCCAGTTTCTAAGCAAAGTCACCACGCTCCGGGAGATAGTCAGCTATCTGCGCGATGCTTATTGCCATGCGGTGCAGAAACTGGTGTTGCATTCATCGACCATCGTGATGGCCGCGTTGTGGGAGGCCATGGACTCGGGGCAATTCGACTTGAATACCTGCCTGCGGGAAGCCGTGGTGCTTTTGAAATGTTTTCTGAGGGCCCTGCCAGACGATGAACTGTGCGATTTCCGACAAATGGTGTCTGCTCATTGGCTTTCGCAGGCCAAGGAAGAGGTATCGCTGCGCGCCCAGAAGTGGAGAGAGCATAAAAAGTGCGCCAGTGTGGGAGGGTCGGAGGTGGCTTTGCGGGGTTTCGGGTGGAGGCATTCCTGACCGCTGGTCGGGCGAGACTTACCCATAGCGCAGACACCAAGACTCCGCGTGCCGTTGTATGAGGCGCGTGAACAACCAGCAAAACGGATAGATAACGAGGACGACAGCGAACCACATGGCCTAGCTAAAGGGTAGGCCATGGCCATGACTCTTGGAGTCATGTGCAGCATGGAGGTCCCGTACAACAGCCATGCGGCCTTTTGTTTGCTCAGCGGTCGGCGCAGACGGCAAGCGCGTGAATGATATAGATGTGGACCGAATGTAGAAATGCTCGCCGGGAGACGTGAGAGATGCACGTTTCGCGCGAACGTCCGGGAATGGGTTTGCAGAACTCTTGCTACTCGACTTCGGGCTCCTGAGTGACGATGTGAATGTCCACCGCCGGAGATTCGCGCAAGAAGCGGTGGACGACGCTAAGATACAGGAACTTTTTCCAGTCGCGTACGAGCGCTCTGCCGAAAATCACTTGAGTGATGTGTTTGGAACGCACGAAATCGGCGATCGCGTCGGCGACGCTGCGTCCTTTCAGGCGCACAACCAGGGCGCCGAGATTTTCGGCGAATCGCAAATTGGCTTCCAGCAGTTTGGGGTTTTCCTCGCGGGTGGCCAGTTCGCGCAAGACGTGAATGACATATAGCTCGGCATCCAGGCGCCGGGCCATGCGCGCACCACGGGCAATCAGAAATTGCCCGGAGGGGCTGCCGGAAACACAAACCGCGATACGTTCGCGCACTCCCCAGTTTTCGCGGATCTGCTTGGCGTCCATGTAGGATTCCAGGCTCCGGTCCACCTGCTCGGCCACCTGCCGCAAGGTGAGTTCGCGCAGGGCGATGAGATTCCCGCGGCGAAAAAAATTCTTAAGGGACTGTTCGACTTTTTCCTTGCCGTAGACGTCCCCGCGGCGCATGCGATTCACAAGCGCCTCTGGTGTAAGGTCCACCATCACGGTTTCCGAGGCGCTCAGAGGAACCCAGTCGGGCACGGTTTCGCGGACGGTGATGCCGGTGATGGCGCGGACCGTGGGAGCGATGCTCTCGATGTGCTGGATGTTCAGCGTGGAAACGACGTCAATCTTTGCGGCCAGAAGTTCCTGGACGTCTTCATAGCGTTTGCGATGCTTGCTGCCGGGAATGTTGGTGTGCGCGAGTTCGTCAACCAGCACCACGCTGGGGCGGCGGGCGAGGATGGCATCAATATCCATCTCTTCAAACGGCGTGCCTTTGTAATCGATCTTCTTGCGGGGAACGGCTTCGAGCTGTACCGCGAGTTCCTGAATGCCTTTGCGGCCGTGGGTTTCCACGATGCCAATCACCACGTCTTCGCCGCGGCCCTTGCGGCGAATCGCCTCGCTCAACATGCTGTAAGTCTTGCCGACACCCGGAGCATAGCCGAGGAAGAGCTTAAAAATGCCCCGAGCGTTGGCCGTGGGCGAAGCGACTTCCAACCACTCTTCGGGCTTCTTGGGCAAGTTAGGCTCTTCTCCTGTCGTCGAAATCATCTCAGGTTACAATGAAAGCATGACGCGATTTATCTCCGGCCGCGGAATCGGGTTTGTTGTCGCCTCGATCCTGCTGATCTCCATTACCTATGGATGCACGCGCTCCCGGGATGTGAACCAGACGACCGTGGCGCTGTCGTTTCTGCTCGCAATTTTAGCAGTTTCCGCCGTGTGGGGCATGGTGGTGGCGATCTTCATGTCCGTCAGCGCCATGCTGCTTTTCAATTATTTCTTCCTGCCGCCCATTGGTGAATTTACGATTGCCGACCCACAGAACTGGGTCGCGCTGGGCGCGTTTCTGATCACCTCCATCGTGGGCAGCCAGCTTTCCGCCCGCATTCGCAAGGAAGCGGACGCGGCCCACAACCGCCGGCGGGAAGTGGAGCGGCTGTATGCCTTCAGCGGGAAGCTCCTGGAAGAGGGGAACGTCATCCAATTGATGAATGCGATTCCCAATCACATTGTGGACTGCTTTGAGGCCGGGGCGGCTGAACTCTTCGTGCCCCAGAAAGACAAGTTTTATCGCTCGGGCTACGGTGCGGCGCAGATTGACGAAGAAAAAATGAAGACGGCCTACGTGCTCGACGAGACCAATTCCGATCCGACCCAGGCGTTGCATTTCGTTCCCGTTCGCCTGGGCGTGAAACCCATTGGCAGCCTGGGTATTTCCGGAGCGATGCTTTCGCGACAGACCCTCGATGCGATTGGGTCGCTGGTGGCCATCGCCATGGAGCGCGCCCGGGCGGTGGAACAATTAAGCGAGGCCGAAGCGGAGCGCCAGGGAGAACGCCTGAAGTCCGCGCTGCTCGATTCGATTGCCCATGATTTTCGCACCCCGCTTACGGCCATCAAGGCGGCGGCGACTGATTTGCTGGCTTCCGGCGGCCGGGACGCGCGGCAGCAAGAAGAGCTCCTGACGATTGTGAATGAGGAATGTGACCGGCTGAACCATCTGGTGGAAGAAGCGGCCGAGATGGCGCGGCTCGAATCGGGTGAGTTTGAAATGCACTTGCAGCCCGTGGCGATTTCCACCCTGATTGAAGCGGCGTTGGGGCATCTGCGGAAAGCTCTGGGGGAACGAAAAATCATTGTAAATCTGGTCGAGGATCTTCCCCTGGTTCGGGCGGACCTGGAATTGGCAAAAGATATCCTGGTGCAACTCGTGGACAACGCGAATCTCTATTCAAAAAGGGATCTGCCGATTACAATTTCCGCCGAGGAGACCGCGGAGATGGTGACCGTGAGCGTCGCCGACCGTGGGCCGGGTATCGATCCCTTTGAACAGGGCCTGATTTTCGATAAGTTTTATCGCGGTAAGGACCAGCGGTATCAGGTGCGCGGAACAGGCATGGGGCTGTCAATTGCCAAGGCCATCGTGACCGCCCATGGCGGTACCATCTCGGTGACCAGCCAATTGAACTCTGGATCGGTGTTTTCGTTTACACTACCCGTGGCCGCCCGGAGCGAGAGCCGATGAATTCAGCAAACATCTTGGTGGTGGACGACGAGCCGCAAATTCGCCGGGTGCTGCGTTCAACACTGACGTTTCGCGGCTACGAACTGGTGGAGGCTTCCACGGGGGAAGAGGCGCTGGAGCTTGCGCGGAAGACCAAACCTGGCCTGATCCTCCTGGATGTGAATTTGCCGGGAATCTCCGGCGTGGAGACTTGCAGGGAATTGCGGCGTTTCACGGCCGCGCCGATCATTATGTTGACGGTGCGCAATGCGGAGCGCGATAAAGTGGCCGCGCTGGATGCGGGCGCGGACGACTACGTCACGAAGCCTTTTGGAATTGAAGAATTACTCGCCCGCGTGCGCGCGGCTTTGCGGAGACATTCCAGCGGGGAAGCTGTGCCCGCCTACCAGACAAAGGATTTGTCCGTGGACTTTGAAGAACGCCGCGTGATGGTGGGCGGGGAACAAGTGCATCTGGCGCCGAAAGAGTTTGAGGTGCTGAAGCACCTGATTGCCCAGCAGGGCAAGCCCGTTTCGCACCGTCGGCTGCTGCAATCCGTGTGGGGCCCTGAGTACGGCGAAGAGACCGAGAATTTGCGCGTGGTGATCAACCAGTTGCGCAAGAAAATTGAAAAGGACCCCGCGCAGCCGAAATATATTTTGACGGAACCCTGGGTTGGATACCGCTTTCAACCCCCGAAGACAGCGGTGGCCAAGGGCTCCGGCAAAGGCTCGCGCTAGAGGATTATTTCGCGGCGTCGAGATCCAGATTTAATTCCAGAACATTTACACGGGGTTCCCCAAAGATAGTAAAGGTCCGGTCCTGGGTGTGCCGGGCGACGAGCGCTCTGACGGCCTCCACACTCATGCCGCGCGCTTTCGCGATGCGGGAAACCTGGAATTCCGCGGCTGCCGGGGAAATTTCCGGGTCGAGACCCGAACCGGAAGAGGTAACTAGATCCGCGGGGATGGCCGCGCCGGGATTTTCTTGCTGGAGCTTTGCGACATCCGCTTTGACCCGATCGATCAACGCCTGATTGGTGGGCGCAAGATTCGACGGGCTGGACGCGCTCGCGTCATAACCGTTCCCCGCGCTGGAAGGCCGCGGATGAAAATACTTGTCGGCAGTGAACGCCTGGCCGATTAGTTTCGAGCCGACAATGTGGCCATCCTTTTCAATTAGGCTACCCGCCGCCTGTTTCGGAAAAATCCACCGGCTCAGGCCGGTCATGCCCAGAGGATAGAGCAAGCCAAAAATCACCGTGGTTATCAACGTGAAACGCAATGCGACAATGAGTTCTTTCTTCATAGGAGCCTCTACGCCAACCGCAACCACGAAACGAGAATGTCGATCAGCTTAATCCCCAGAAAAGGCGCAATCACCCCTCCCAGGCCATAGATAAGAAGGTTTCTTCGCAACAGCGCCGCCGCTCCCAGCGGACGATAAGGGACACCTCGCAGGGCCAGGGGAATCAAAGCGATGATGATCAGCGCGTTGAAAATGACCGCGGAAAGGATCGCGGATTCTGGGGTACGCAGTTTCATAATGTTCAGCGCGCCGAGAAGTGGGAAGGTGCCCGCAAACATCGCTGGAATGATAGCGAAGTATTTGGCCACGTCGTTGGCCACAGAAAAAGTAGTCAGCGACCCGCGCGTGATCAGCAACTGCTTTCCTATTTCAACAATTTCAATCAGCTTGGTGGGGTTGGAGTCGAGGTCCACCATGTTCCCGGCTTCTTTCGCGGCTTGCGTGCCCGTGTTCATGGCCACGCCGACGTCGGCTTGCGCAAGCGCGGGAGCGTCGTTGGTGCCGTCACCGGTCATGGCGACAAGTTTTCCCTTGGCTTGTTCGTGGCGGATCAACGCCATTTTGTCTTCGGGCTTGGCTTCGGCGAGAAAATCGTCGACGCCCGCCTGCCGCGCGATTGCCGCCGCGGTGAGGGGATTGTCCCCGGTGATCATCATTGTGCGGATGCCCATGGCGCGAAGGTGATCGAAGCGCTCGCGAATTCCGCCCTTCACAATGTCGGTGAGTTCGATGGCGCCATAGACGCGGAAGTTGACGGCGACCAGCAGCGGTGTGCCCCCGGATTTTGAGACCCGCTCGACATGCTCTTGCACTTCTTGCGGAACGTTTTGCCCTTTTTCGCCGATGTACCGCTTGATGGCTTCCGGCGCGCCTTTGCGGATCTCCTTATCGTCCATGTCCACGCCGGACATGCGGGTCTGCGCGGAAAAGGGAATGAAGACGGGATTGTGGGGCGCCAGTTCGCGGCCGCGCAGGCCGTATTTTTCCTTGGCGAGCACCACGATCGAGCGGCCCTCGGGAGTTTCGTCGGCGAACGAAGCGAGTTGCGCGGCGTTGGCCAGCTCAGCTTCGGTGACGCCGGGGGCGCTATGGAAGGCGGTCGCTTCGCGATTGCCGAGCGTGATGGTGCCGGTTTTGTCGAGCAGCAGCACGTCGACGTCGCCAGCCGCTTCCACCGCGCGGCCGGACATAGCGATGACGTTGCGCTGAATGAGGCGGTCCATGCCGGCAATACCAATGGCCGAGAGCAACCCGCCGATGGTAGTAGGAATCAGGCAAACCAGAAGCGAGATGAGTGCAAAAATGGACTGCGGCGAACCGGCATAGATAGCAAAAGGCTGCAGCGTCACCACGGCCAGCAAGAAAATAATCGTGAGGCCGGCAAGTAGGATATTCAGCGCAATTTCGTTGGGCGTCTTCTGCCGCGAAGCGCCTTCGACCAGACTGATCATCCGGTCAAGAAAGGTCTCACCGGGATTGGAGGTAATGCGCACCTTAATCTCGTCGGAGAGTACGCGCGTCCCTCCGGTCACGGCAGAGCGGTCGCCGCCAGATTCGCGGATGACCGGCGCGGATTCGCCGGTGATCGCGGATTCATCCACGGAGGCGACGCCTTCAATTACCTCGCCATCACCGGGAATGAATTCGCACGCCGCCACCAGGACAACGTCGCCGCTGCGGAGCTTCGAACTGGGAAGCAGCTCGGTGGTCCCATCTTCGTGCAGTTTACGCGCTTCGGTTTCCGCGCGAGCCTTGCGCAGAGTCTCCGCCTGCGCTTTCCCGCGTCCCTCGGCCATGGCCTCCGCGAAATTGGCGAAGAGCACCGTGAACCACAGCCACAGCGTGATCTGCAAGCCAAACCAGAAATTGCCCCGGTGCTGTAGAAAGTCCGCGACCAGCACCACCAGCGTGATGACCGCGCCGACCTCCACAACGAACATCACCGGGTTTTTCGCGATCAACCGGGGATCCAGTTTCCAGAAAGAGTCGCGAATGGCGTTGCGCAGTATTTTGCGATCGCCGAAAGAAGTTCCTTTTGCCTGTGGATTCGTCGTCATGTAGCCCTCAAAACGCCTTTCCCGCATTCATCAGCAAATGCTCCAGAATCGGCCCCAGGCTCAGGGCAGGGAAGAAGGTAAGCGCGCCAACGATCAGAATTACGCAAACCAGCAGCACGGTGAAAAGCGGCCCGGTAACTGGGAAAGTTCCCAGCGATTCCGGGACGTGTTTTTTTGCGGCGAGGTTTCCGGCAATGGCCAGAATAGGAATGACGCAGAAGAACCGGCCGAGGAGCATCGCGGTGGCCAAGGTCGAGTTGTACCAGAGAGTGTTGGCGTTGATTCCGCCAAAAGCCGAGCCGTTATTCCCCGTACCGGAGGTGTAGGCATAGAGAATCTGTGAGAGGCCGTGGGGACCCGGATTGCTGATACCGGCGAGTCCCACTTTCGTCACGATGGCGATGGCCGTGAAGACCAGAATCGTTACCGACGAGACCAGCACCGAAAGCACCGCCATTTTCACGTCGAAGGCCTCGATTTTCTTCCCGAGATACTCCGGCGTTCGGCCCACCATCAATCCCGCGATAAACACCGCGAGAATCACGAATACAATGATTCCGTACAAGCCGGAACCCACGCCGCCGAAGACCACTTCCCCGAGCATGATATTGATCATGGGCACCATCCCGGCGATGGGCGTTAGCGAATCGTGAGCATTGTTGACCGCGCCGCAGCTGGCGTCGGTGGTTACCGTCGTAAACAACGCGGAATTCGCAATCCCGAAGCGCACTTCCTTGCCTTCCATGTTTCCGCCGGATTGCGTTTCCGACGCCGTGGTGTTCACGCCCTTCAGCATCGGATTCCCGCGCGCTTCGAATCCGTAAGCCACCAGCACGCCGGCCAGGAAAAGTACGGCCATGGCGCTCCAAACGGCCCAACCATGTCTTGCGACGCCAGTCATGCGCCCAAGCGTATACGTCAGCGCCGATGGGATCGCGAAGATCATTACAATCTGCAGCAGGTTGCTCAGCGGCGTCGGGTTTTCAAACGGATGCGCGCTGTTCGCGTTGAAAAAACCGCCCCCATTGGTGCCCAGCATCTTGATCGCTTCCTGCGAAGCCACCGGCCCTTGCGCGATGACTTGCGTGGCAACGGTTTCCTGCGTTTTGCTGCCGTCGGCGCCCTGTTTTTCAACCGCTTGCGGTTCGACGAGGCTGGCCTGCGTGTACGGCTTCAAATTTTGCACCACGCCTTGCGAGACCAGTGCCAGCGCGCCAATGACGCAGAACGGCAGGAGAATCCAAAGCAAGCCGCGCGTCGTGTCCACCCAGAAATTCCCGATGGTCTTGGATTCTTTGCGCGCGATTCCGCGAATCACCGCCACCGCCAGGGCCATGCCCACCGCCGCGGACATGAAATTGTGATACGCCAGTCCCGCCATCTGTGTGAAGTAACTCATGGTCGATTCGGGGACGTACGCCTGCCAATTGGTATTGGTGGTGAAGGAGACCGCCGTGTTCCAGGCGAGATCCGGAGCAAGGTTGCTGAGTTTTTGCGGATTCCACGGGAGCCACTGCTGGGTGCGCTCGATCAGATAAAGCACCAGCAGCGAGACGCCGCTGAAGAGCAGCATGGAAACGCCATAGCCCTTCCAGTCCATCTCTTTTGTGTCATCCACGCCACACACGCGGTAGATCAGCCGCTCGATGGGGCGCAGCACCGGGTCCAGGAACGTGCCTTTGCGTTCATACACGCGATACAGAAAGATGCCCAGCGGCTTGGTCACCAGCAGCACCAGCCCGAAATAGAGAAATATCTGGAACCACCCGTTGCCGGTCATGGTTAGAACTTCTCCGGTTTCAGCAGCGCGTAGAGCAAATAACCGCACAGCAGAATGGAAATGACGATCAGTAGGATATTTCCCAGCATGGTTTTATGCGCTCACTTCAGGCGCTCGCAGGCGCGCAGATAAAGGATGCTCACGGCAAAAAAGACAATGGTGCAAATCGCAAAAATAAGATCGCTCATGCATTGCTCCAGTGATTAGGTAATAGAGTAGCTGAACACCCTAAGAAAAGGGTGAGTCCCACATTAGGAAATCGTAAGTCCGGAAGGGCTGAGGATTAGGACCCGGCTTGTTCTGTGTGGTCCGGTGTGGGAAACTCGACGCTCGTATCTCTCATGGCCAATTACACTCCTGATTCTCCCGCGCAATCCGCTGCTCTCCAAAGCGCGCGCGTTGAATGGGCGTTTCTCCACACCGGCTTCATTCTGATCGGCGTCTGCATGACCATGCTGGGGCCCGTGTTGCCGTACTTCACACACCGCTGGTCCTTAACGGACAGCCAGGCGGGACTATTTTTTTCAACTTCCTATTTCGGCAGCTTTCTCGGAACTCTCTTGACCAGTTGGCTCTTGCCACGGCTAGGATTTTCCAGGGTGATCAGCGCGGGTTATTTCTGTTTTGCTCTGGGGTGCGCGTTTCTCGGGCTGGGGCCTTGGTACTTCTCGACCGCGTTCGTGGCGATTTACGGCCTGGGGTACGGACTAGCGAATCCGTCCATCAATCTCCGGGCCACCCAATTGCCGTCGCGGAATGTCGCTGCGGCCGTGAGTTTGCTGAATTTTACTTGGGGAATCGGTGCGGTCAGCAGCCCGTTTCTGGTGGCGTACTTTCTCGGACATTTGAGCTTGCGTGCCCTGGTGCTATCGCTCAGCGCAGGCTTTCTGGCGCTGAGCCTCGCGCACTTTTTGCGGAGCGCGAAGACGCCTGTATCGTCGGCCACTCGGCCAAAGCGATCGTTTGCGGTGTGGCGCGAGCGATTGCATCCAGCCCCGTGGATTTCCCTGGCCCTGCTGTTTTTTCTCTACGTCGGCATTGAGATCTCCGTCGGCGGATGGGTTGCGCTGGATGAAAAACGCATGGTGGGAATCACCACGGCCCGTCTGGCCGCCGCCCCGGCATTTTTCTACGGATTTTTGCTGCTGGGCCGCTTCCTGGTTCCATTCGCACTGAAACGCATGTCCCAGCAAGCGCTCTGCGTGGGCGGTTTGGGATTGACGGCGGTTGGAGTTGCCACGGTAGCGCTAGCTCAATCGCCTGCGCTGTTGTATACTGGTGCGTTAACGGCGGGATTTGGCTGCGCGCCGCAGTATCCCATCTATGTCACTTGGCTCGCCGCGATTTTCAAGGATGACTCAACCTGGCTCGGCGCCCTCTTTTTCGGATCGGCCGGTCTCGGCAGTTCAGTCGTCCCGTGGCTGGTGGGCGTGATCGCCGCCCAAACACACGCCCTACGCTTCGGATTCTTGCTCCCAATGGCCTCGGCGCTCTTAATGATTCCATTCGCTCGCCGTGCCTGCCCGAAGCATCTGTAGCTCAGGTCTTCAGGCCTGAGGGTTTCCATAACCCCAGCGCGATTTTGCCGGCCACAAAAAATTTCTCCCGCCACATCCCAATCTTCCCCGTGCAGCGGAAGCCCTCACCCCTGAAACGAGTGACCCACAAATGTCTTAACGGTCGATGGTGACCGCATCTGTAAGCTTAAACGTAATCCGGGATTCCGCCGAAAACTCCACGTTCTTTCCCCCGGTTGCCCCCGAGGCCGCGAGCCCTCCTCCTCCTCCAACGCCCGCGCCAATCGCCGCGCCCTTCCCGCCGCCAGCGAGGCCACCGATCAGCGCCCCAACCACCGCACCGCCACCAGTGACGACGGCCGTGCGCTTGCCTTTGCCCTTCTCCGTCGCAGCATAAGTGCTCGACGCGATCATGTATCCTTTGCCGCGAACTTCCAGCCGCGTCAGCTTTACAGCCAAACCCGCCTGCCCCTTAAAAGTGCCCTGTTTTTTCGAGTTCACCACAGTGCCAGTAACCTGCGCGCCCTTGGGAATGGCCACTTCATTGTCTACGCTGATGTCTTCTGCGACGCTGCCTGTGAACTCATCGCCGGGGTTGGCGACGCGCGAATTGATGGTGCTGGACAAAATCACGGGAATAGAAGTGCCTGCCGGAACGACCAAGGGCTTCGGAGGCTCAGGAGGGGGAGTCGGTTGCTGCGCGGTCGTGGATTGTCCGGAGCCTTGCTGCCCGTTATCGGTGGATGGATTGCTCGAGGAGCCGTTCTTGCTGCAGCCGGCGGCGATTCCCAGCACCGCCGTCAATCCGAATAGTGCCCATTTCCTGTTCATGGTTTCCCCCACTTTTCAAGTTTTTGTGTTTTCGAGCGATGCCGCTAAGGTATTTGAATTTCCTGGGTTTCCGCTGGGCGTGGCGGCTCTCAATTCTTCGAATACTATCATTTCTTTTTGAGGCTGAGTAGCGCTCCATGCCGGAAAGCACGGCATCTCGTCGCGGATTCAGCGCATGCCGGGCGCAGGCGAGCCGTGCAACTTTATTTGCCCAACTTCCAGTAGCCCATTACAATTTTCCACATGATGCCAGAGGCGCGGGTCGCTGCCCCGCTTTCCACCGAAATTGCCGCGCGAATTGCCCAAAACGTTTTCGGCGTGACGCCTGCAATCCGCTCGTTGCCTGGAGAATATGACGACAATTTTCACCTCCAGGCTGCGGATTCCCATGAATTCGTCCTTAAGCTGATGCATCCGGCGCGCGAGGATTCGTTTGTAGACATGCAGTGCCGCGCGTTCACGCATCTGGCCGCCCGGGCGCCGCATCTCGCGCTGCCGCGTGTGATCTCCACCGCCAAGGGTGAGCTGTTCACAAGAGCGACGCTTGAGGATGGAAGTTCCCGGTTGGTGTGGATGCTCTCGTACTTGCCCGGCACGATGCTGGTCGATATCCAGCCGCATACGCTGGAGTTGTTGCGTTCGTTGGGGCGGCTGCTGGCGGACGTGGATTCGGCACTGCTCGATTTTTCGCACCCGGCGACCCACCGCTTTTTGAAATGGGACCTTTCGCGTTCGAATTGGGCGCGCGATTACCTGGCGCATATTGGCGATCCCGAGCGCCGGGCGCTGGCAAAGAAGTCTCTGAATCTATTTGAAGAGGAAGCCGTGCCGCGATTTCCGCTGCTCCGCCGAAGCGTGATTTACGGGGACGCGAACGACCACAACGCGCTTGTGGATGTGCAGGCAGGGTGCGTCGTCTCGGTGATCGATTTTGGCGATATGCATGAGGGCCTCACGGTCGCGGAACCCGCTGTTGCCGCCGCCTACGCCCTCCTTGATAAAGACGATCCGCTGCCGGCGGCCGGCGCTGTTCTCGCGGGCTACCACGAGAAATTCCCGCTGCAGGAAGAGGAGATAGCGGCGTTCTTTGCACTGATGGGCGCGCGCCTGGCCGTGAGCGTGGTGAATTCCGCGCACCGCAAATCGCTGGTACCGGATGACCCTTACGTTACCGTTTCGGAAGAGCCGGCGTGGGCGGCCCTCGCGCGGCTGGGCGCAATCGATTCGCGCACTGCCCACGAATATTTCCGTGCCACCGCGTCCAAAGTGGGGCCAATTTCGAGTCGCAAAATCTCTGCCACTTTTGGCGCGGACGCCAAGCGAAACTATTCCTTCGAGGAATCGCTTGCGGCTCGCAAGAAGCTGTTGGGCGGAAACCTCTCCCTCTCCTACCAAAAGCCGCTGAAGATCGTCCGCGGTTTCCTGCAGCACCTTTACGACGAGACCGGCCGCGCCTATCTTGACGTCTACAACAATGTCCCCCTGGTGGGGCACTCCCATCCCCGGGTAGTGCGCGCGATTCAGGAGCAGGTCGCCCTCCTGAATACCAATACCCGCTATCTGCACGACAACATCCTGAGGTATGCCGAACGCCTGACAGCCTTGCTGCCCGATCCGCTACACGTCTGCTACTTCGTGAATTCGGGTAGCGAAGCCAACGAACTCGCGCTCCGGCTTGCCCGCGCACACACCGGCCGCGAAGATGTCGTCGTGCTGGAACATGCGTATCACGGGCATACTTCCACGCTCATTGATATCAGTCCCTATAAGTTTGACGGGCCGGGAGGTCTCGGGCGCAAACCGTGGGTGCACGTTGCGCTGCTTCCGGATGATTACCGTGGAAAATTTCGCCGCGGCGAGGCGGAGCTTGGAAAGAAATACGCCGCCAGCGTCGGCGAAATCCTGGATACATGCCAAAAGGAAGGGAAGCACGTCGCGGCGTACATTGCGGAAACGCTGCCCAGTGTGGGCGGGCAGATCGTGTTCCCGCCGAATTATCTCGCGGAGGTTTATCAACGCGTCCGCACGGATGGCGCGGTGTGTATCGCGGACGAAGTCCAGGTGGGATTCGGTCGGCTGGGCACCCACCTTTGGGGATTTGGAACTCAGGGAGTCGTGCCAGACATCGCGGTGTTTGGCAAGCCCATCGGCAATGCCTTTCCCCTGGCCGCCGTGGTCACCACGCGCGAAATTGCGGCTTCCTTTTCAAATGGCATGGAATTCTTCAGCACCTTTGGCGGCAATCCGGTGGGGTGCGCCGCGGGATTGACGGTGCTCGATGTCTTGCGCGACGAAAATCTGCAACAAAACGCGCTGACAGTCGGTACCCAATGGATCCGCGATCTCCGGGAGTTGCAGTCGATGCACCCGCTGATCGGCGACGTTCGCGGCTCCGGGCTTTTTCTGGGCATCGATCTCGTTACGGATCGCGAAACCCGTGCCCCGGCAAAGCGACAGGCTGCCTTTCTGGTCAACCGGCTTCGAGAACAAGGAATTCTCGCCGGCACCGACGGCCCGCATCACAATGTCATCAAGTTGCGTCCGCCGCTGTGCTTCACTGCCGCCGACGCGGCGCAATTCACTGCTACTCTCGCTTCGATCCTCGCTGAGCCAGCGGCGCTGCCCTCTACTTAGCCAGCACCTCGCACCGATTTTTGTGAGTCATGCGGGTACGGAGAAGTCGATCTCCATTTCGTCGATGTAGCACCAGCCCCAGTTTTCCCCGGTTTCGATGGACCGCATGATGGGGTGCTTGCTGTGGTGGAAATGTTTGGTGGCGTGCTTGTTCTTGGAGGAGTCGCAGCAGCCCACGTGGCCGCACTCCATGCACAACCGGAGGTGCACCCAGGTGTCGCCCATCTTCAGGCACTCCTCGCAGCCTTTGCTGTGCGGCGCCACTTTGTGGATGTGACTCAAATGCGTGCAGGTGCTCATGCCTTCCCTCCCGCCGTGCAGGTCGCAAATGCCATTTTCACAGCTACCCGGTGTTCTTCGGCGCAATTCCACTTCGGCGTAACCTGGCCCCGCGCCACTTTCTGCGCACTCGGATGCCGGTCTTCAATCACGCCTGTCTCATCCACCGCATTTCTTGGCCAAGCCGAAGGCTATCCGAAAACTCCGCAAATTGCACGAACCCGGCGATTACGATGGCTTCTTGGCGGCGTCCTGTTTCTCGCGCTCCCTGCGTTTCTCTTCTTTCTCTTTGTCCGAGGGCGGATAGCTCTTGAACCCCTCGGTAAATTCCTCCTCGGCCTTCTTCCAGTCCCTGTCGGGGTCGCTGAGTTTGCGCACCAGGTAAACGCGCCACGCAAGTGCCTTGGCCTTCGGGTCGATCAGGTCCAGGATCAGCGTCCCCTGCCGCTGGTTCGTGGCGATCACCGTGTTATAGAGGTACCCCCAATAGCTGCCGATGTAGGGACCGTAGACGCCCCAATTGCCCATGACCGCGACGTCCACCTGGGTTTCCGAATTGGCCCAATAACGCACCACCAGGTCGGGATTCTGCTCCGGCGCAACCTCGCGGAGCCCCTTCTTCTCAAGCTCGCGCACCACCATCCGATGGACCCGGGTATTAATGAGGTCGGGATTCAATTGCATCATGACCAGATTTTCAACCCCGCCGATGTAGGCAAACGTCTTGAACTTGGAAAAGTCCAGGTTGGGATCGAAATCGATCGTGATTTTCGCGGCTGAGGGAAGAGCGAGTGCAAGCAGAAGAACCAGCGTAGCAAAAAGGTAGCGAAGCGGTGCGTGAGCGTCGCGCCAACTAAAGTTCCTGTCCGTCATGAGACTCCTTATTCGCACGTATGAAACAAACCAGTGATGATGATTTCGCTAGTGTAGGCCCATCCCAGGCGCCTTGGCGAGTTGAGGAAAGAAAAATCGTGCCGCCGTGCGCGCGGCATGCTGGATTTCACTCGTTTTCGGGGTCGGTGGGCTCATTGTTAAACAGGCGAACCAGTTCGGCGTGTTCCATCACTACGGCGGGATCGCGCTGGATGGCGTCGAAATACTGCTTTTGAAAGCCGTCACCTGTTTCGGTCGGCGCAAAGAGCTTCCGCGCCAGGGCGATGGGAACGTGGGCATCGCTTTCCGAGACGCCTTCGTCGCTGGCCAGGGCCTCATCTATGCGCACCACGAATTCGGAGATATTGTGCAGCCAGGCGAATTGCGGATCGTCAACGACCAGCCGGAAAAGTTCCCCGATGTTGACCACGCCATGAACTTTCTCATAGTCGCGCCGCTCCATGTCCAGCAGCGTCTTGTGCAAACGAAGAAGCGCCTCGCGCAGGGAGACGAGCTTTTGGCGGGCCGGGGCATCGTGCCCGTCGCCTTGATTAGTATATGGATCTTTGGGTCGCGCCAAGATGGTAGCTCCTCAACTATTTTGCGACAGATTCGGACGCCTGGCTAGTTCGCCGATGCCGTCTTAGGGTGCACCACAAGATTGTTTTTGACGCTGGAAATTCCGGCAACCCCGGACGCGCGTGTGGTGGCCAGTGTTTTTTCCATCTCGCTGCCGACCGCGCCTTCGAGGGTGACCCCGCCGTTCTTCAGCACGATGTGAATCGCGGGAACCTCGGAAATGGCGTAACGCTGCAGCGTGGCGTCCTCGAAGATGGCGCGGTACACCGCCCGGCGTGCGTCGTCGTCGGTGGACGATTTGGGCAGCACTTCTATTTGGTTGTTCACGGAGGCGACACCTTCGATGCTTTTTATGGCCGCTTCGGCGTCGGCCCGCAGGGTGGGCCGCAGCACCTGGCCGCTGAGGGTGACTTTGTCGCCGTCCAGAGAAAACGAGATGTAGTCGAACACGGAGTAGAAGGGAAGCACCAGCAGTTGATGGTGAATTTCGCGGGAGACCAGGCTGTCTTCGGGCTTGGCGTCACCCTTCGGCGGTTTGCCGGCAGCCGGATGCTGAGCCCACAAACAAGGCACGGCCAGAAATAGAGAAAAGAAAAGCAGGAAGGTGAACTTCTGCCGGAATACGTTCCGCATGCCATCCAGATTAACAAAACCATTTCGATTCCTGTAGCTCACCTTCAGGAGTGAGGGTTTCCCCAGCGCCGGCAAAATCGCCCCCTAGCAGCGAAACCCCTCAAGCCTCGAAGGCCTGAGCCACATTTGCAGACCATTTATGAGCTGGCAACGACAGCACGTTCTTCCTACGCGAACTCATGCCTCTCAGTGTTAGCATACGACAGGGAATCGCGTTCCCCTTTGGCGAACGCGTTCCCCCTCAACTGTCCCCGGAGGCTGCAGTCCACGTGTTAGCGATCGCGCATCGCGGCGCTTCAGGCTACGCGCCGGAAAATACCCTGGCGGCGTTTCGCCGCGCCGTTTCCCAAGGCATCTCCTTCATCGAGACGGACCTGCATCTAACCCGCGACGCCCATTTCGTCGCCATCCACGACGAAAAAGTCGACCGCACCACCAGCGGCCATGGTGAAGTGCACCATCTCACCTTGGCGGAAATCCGTCGCTTGGACGCCGGGTCGTGGTTCGCCAGCGAATTCAGCGGGGAACGCGTGCCGACTCTCGTGGAAATTCTCGAATTCTCGCGAAAGCACGACGTGGTCTTCTACTTGGAATTGAAGCCCAACGGGTTCTGGGGTGGCGAGCACGCCCTGGTCAGCAACCTGCGGGAGTCCGGAGAAATCCCCCGCGTTGTGATTATCTCCTTTGACCCGGGCATCCTCGCGGGCTTGCGCAAGATTGAGCCGACCCTGATGACCGGCCTGCTGCATGATGGGCAAATCGTGGATCCCTTTGCCAAGGCCCTGGAAATCGGCGCGCGGCAGTTGGCGGTGAAAGGAGACCTGGTCACCTCGAATTTCTTGAAGGAAGCCCATAAGCGCGACCTGCAGGTCGTTTGCTGGACGGTCAATTCCCCGGCCCACATGCGTTCGCTGGAGGCCGCGGGCGTCGACGGGATTATGTCCGATTATCCGGACCGCCTGCTGGCTTCGCTGAAGAAATAGCCGCGTAGACGGCGGCGAATTGCGCGACGCTTAGCCGTTCGGCGCGCGCGTCCTCCCTGAGTTTCAACTCCCCCAACAAAGTGCGAATGCGTTCCGGCGGCGCGAGCGGCCGGAGATTGTTCGCCAAAGTCTTTCGCTTTTGTGCAAAGCAAGCCTTCACAAAATCAAGGAAGGCCTCCGGCTCGCCAACGTCGGATTGCGCGCCAGGACCTGGGAGCCGGAGAGTAACCAGCGCAGACGCCACTTCCGGTGGCGGACTAAAGGCGCTGGGCGGAAGTTTCAGCACCAACTCCGGCCGCGTGTAAAACTGGGTGGCCACGGAAAGATATCCATAGTCTTTGCCGCCCGGTTGCGCGGCGAGGCGCAGGGCCACCTCGAGCTGAATCACGATGTTGATTTCATCGATTTGGTCGGCGAAAGAAAAGAAGCGGTGCAGAGTTGGCGAAGTAATGTAGTAAGGAAGGTTGCCGTATAGGCGAACGCGGCGGCCGGCGGCCAGGCCCCGCAGATCGGTTTCCAGGACATCCCCCGGGACAATCGTGAGATTCGGATGCCTGTCCGCCAACCGCCGCAGCCCCGCGATCAGCGCCGGATCAACCTCCACCGCGTACACGGGAACGCCGCTGCGCGCCAGATGCTCGGTCATCTCGCCGTGCCCGGCGCCAATTTCAATCCAGCAACAATTTGCGTCGGCAGCCGTGGGAACGTGTTCCATCCCGTGCGGGGACACGCCAATCGCCCGCGCAATTTTTTCGCGCCAGCCGGAATCGCTCAGGAAGTGTTGTCCAAGTTTCTGTCGCGCCATGGGGGTCAGCTCTGCCAGTCTATCAGCAGTTTCCCGGGGTCCGGTTAATTGGGAGCCACGAATGGAGTTGACGCTTGGCTGGGCGTCCGATAGCGTAGGAATTTCGTGCTAAACCCATGCGCATACTCTTTGTAGCTTCGGAAGCTTTGCCCTACGCCAAAACCGGTGGCCTCGCCGATGTGGTCGAGGCTCTACCGCGGGCTCTCGTCAAACTGGGCCACGAAGTGGCGGTCTTTCTTCCGCGTTACCGCGGGGTAAAATCTGCGTCAGTGGTGATGCCCAGCTTGACGATCCCCCAAGGCACCCGCCTGCGTTTTCCCTCGATTGCCAGCGGCTCGCTGCTCCGCGGGGTGCGCTACTTTTTTCTGGACGACCCTTTTTACTTCGACCGCGACGGCATCTACGGCGATAAAAACCGCGACTACCCCGACAATGCCGAGCGCTTCACCGAGTTTTCCCGCGCCACCATCGAACTCGCCAAGCACATCTGGATGCCGGACATCTTCCACTGCAACGACTGGCAGACGGCGATGGTCCCGGCGCTGCTGCGGTCCTCGTATGCAGACGATCCGGCGGTCAAGGATATCCCGGTCGTGTTCACGATCCACAACATCGGCTACCACGGCGTATTTCCGCCGGATTCACTGCCGCGCGCGGGTATTCCACAGAGTTTGTTCCATCCGGGAGGCATCGAATTTTTCGGAAACGCGAATTTTCTCAAGGGCGGTCTGATTTATTCCGATTACCTGACCACCGTGAGCCGCAAATACGCTCAGGAAATTCAAACTCCCGAATTCGGATTCGGCCTGGATGGAGTGATCCGTTCGCGAGCCAACAGACTGGTGGGAATTTTAAATGGCGTGGACTATTCGGTTTGGAGCCCGGAGCGGGATACCCTGATTCCCGCCAAATATTCGGCGAAGAATCTCGAAGGCAAGAAGGTCTGCAAAGAGAAACTTCTTGCGGAGTTCAACTTGCATCGTGACAACCTGACCCGCCCGGTGATCGGCATTGTCTCGCGCTTTGCGGACCAGAAAGGCTTTGACCTCATCGCCGCGATTGCGCGCGATTTGATGAACGAAGACGTGATGCTGGCGGTGCTCGGAACTGGTGACCGCCGCTATGAAGAGTTGTTCCGCGCGCTGGCGACGGATTTCCCCGGCCGCGTGGGTGTAAAGATCGCCTACGATAACGACCTTGCTCATCTCGTGGAAGCGGGCTCCGACATGTTTTTAATGCCCTCGCGCTATGAACCCTGCGGGCTGAACCAGATTTACAGCCTGCGTTACGGAACTGTGCCCATCGTGCGCGCCACCGGCGGCCTCGACGACACCATCGAATCCTTCGATCTCGAACACGGCACCGGAACTGGCTTCAAGTTTGCGGAATACTCCGGCGGGGCGCTTTTGCATGCGGTGCGCCAGGCGCTACACTGTTATTCGGACGACGGCATCTGGAAGCGCATTCAATTGAACGGGATGGCCAAGGATTATTCGTGGAACACCTCAGCGGCGGAATATGCGAAACTATATGAGGTTGCCAGGGCAGCACGAAACCAAAAGTCAGTTTTGACATCTAATTAATCCAGGAAAGCGGCTGCCCAAGGGTAGCCTATAGAGGAAACAAAGGTTATGGCTGAAAATATTCTTGCGGTGAACGACGGAAATTTTGATACCGAGGTGCTGACGGCCAGCAAGTCGCAGCCCGTCATGGTCGATTTCTGGGCGGAGTGGTGCCGCCCCTGCCACATGCTGGCGCCCACGGTCGCGGAAATTGCCCAGGATTACGCGGGCAAGCTCAAGGTCACCAAGTTGAACGTGGACGAAGCGATGAACTCTTCCACGCGTTACGGCATTCGCGGCATCCCCACCCTGCTGGTTTTCAAGGACGGCCAGGTGGTCGAGCAGATCGTCGGCGCGGTCCCCAAGGACCAGATCACCAAGGCCCTCGATCGGCACCTCGGCTGATTTCGCCCGGCATTTGAGCCAATATCAATTTGCGAGCACGGCCCGCTTCCTAAGCGGGCCGTAGCTGTTTCTGCAAGCAATGGCGTGCCAGGCAGTGGAGGCGGAAATGGGAGAAAAGAAAAGCGAAGTGATGCGTTGCCACTGGGCCGCGAAACCCCTCAACATCCCCTACCACGATGAAGAGTGGGGCGTCCCAGTACATGACGAGCGCAAGTGGTTCGAGTTCCTGATTCTGGAGGGCGCCCAGGCGGGCTTGAGTTGGGACACAATTCTGCAAAAGCGGGCCCACTACCAAAAAGTCTACGCTGGGTTTGACCCGGGAAAAGTCGCGCGGTTCGACGCCAAGAAATCGCGCCAACTTATGGCCGATCCGGGCATTATCCGCAACCGCCTGAAAATCGCCGCCGCGGTGACCAATGCGCAGGCATTTCTGAAAGTTCAGGAAGAATTCGGAAAGTTCGACTACTACATTTGGGACTTTGTAGGTGGCCAGCCTATCCAGAATAAATGGAAGACCCACGCCCAGCTTCCTGCGGTGACGCCCCTGGCAACGGCCCTGAGCAAGGATCTAAAAAAGCGCGGCTTCCGTTTCGTCGGCCCCACCATCGTCTACGCCTTCATGCAAGCCACCGGCTTGGTCAACGACCACCTGGTGAGTTGCTTCCGCTACCAACATCTCTCGCAAACCTAGCTTGCGAGCCGGGTTTTCCTCTGCTAATTTAGAAAAAGAGCGGGCGTCGTACAATGGCAGTATAGAAGCTTCCCAAGCTTCGGACGTGGGTTCGATTCCCATCGCCCGCTCCAAGAATCCGCAACTTTCACTTTGCTTCGGCTACCCGCACTCACCAACCGTCGCCCGATTTGGGCCCGATGGGAAGGGGTTTCTCGCCCATCTTGCGTCCGAGTAAGCTCCTCTCCGATTACCTATTAACGAGCGGTCCAGCCCAGGTCGATGTCCAGGGCAGCACCAGTAATTCCTGCAGCGGCATCGGAGCACAAGTAGAGCGCGAGGGAGGCCACCTCGTCTGGATCGAGCAAACGGTGGATTGCGGCGGGCGCGGTCATAATCTTCTGGACAACTTCCTCGGGTGAAATCCCGTGTCGTTTTGCTTGTTCCTCAATTTGTTTCTCGACGAGTGGTGTCCGAACATATGCCGGGCAAATGGCGTTACACGTTATGTTGTGTTCGGCAACTTCCAGGGCAACCGTCTTCGTTAAGCCCAACAGGCCGTGTTTGGCAGATATATACGCTGCCTTGAACGGAGAGGCGACTTTGCCATGCAGCGAGGCGACATTGATGATGCGGCCCCATTTCTGCGCAATCATGTGGGGAAGGGCATGCTTACTGCAGAGGAAAGCTCCGGTAAGGATTACCCCGATGAGGTAGTCCCATCGCTCCTCCGGGAAGTCCACGACAGGCGCGATGTGTTGAAGCCCGGCGTTGTTCACCAGAACATCGATCTTGCCGAATCTTTCCATCGTGCTCTCAACCAGCCGCCGGACATCCGCGGATCGAGATACGTCAGTGGCCACGAACGCGCCGGCTGTACCAGTCTTTTCGATTTCCGCTCGAGCGTGTTCCCCCTGCGCAGGATCAATGTCGGCAATGACAAAATTTGCGCCCGCTTGGGAGAAAGCCTTGGCGATGGCATACCCAATCCCGCTCGCACCACCGGTCACAACAGCTACTCGCCCTGTCATGGTATCCTCCTCCGCTGTAAAGGGTTAGGGTTCGCGAACGAGCAACTATCTCAATACCGCGTATCCTCCGCAAAGCCATTTGCTAGCCCTTGGCAATTCTTCATGGCCACCCATGCCGCCCTCATGAATCAGAATTAGCCATCAAGTCCATCCGAAATTCTACTTGACAATGCCCTCAAGCCCGGGTAAAAGTTCTCCCAATCTGAACGAGCGCTCATTTTGACAAAGCGGGCGCTCATTTTGACTATTACAATATATGGCTGCCGAAGGAACGGTTGCAAGGAATGCCTAGGCTGCTCGACAACACATTTGAGAAGAGGAAGCTCAAACTCGAGCGCGCTGCACTGCAACTCTTTACGCGCAAAGGTTTCCACGGCACTACCGTCCGCGAAATCGCAGAGAAGGCGGGTGTGTCCATGGGCACCCTTTACATTTACTACGACACGAAAGAAGAGATCTTTACTGATCTTGTGCAAAGCATGGGCGCAAAGATGGAGGCCTTGCGTCAGAAAAAATTAATTCCACTGTTGATGTCGCTCGATCCGCAATCGTTGCAGGCGCTTGGGATGGCCATCGGTCGAATCGTTTCTGAGAACCTGGATTACTGGCGCTTGATGTACATCGATGTCGTTGAATTCCGCCACAAGCATTTCATTCACAGCTTCCGTGAAATCGCCGGAGGCTTGCGGACTTATTCGAGGTTATTTGCGCAATCGGGAAAGCTCAAGTTTCCAGACGGTGTCGACCCAGCCCTCGCCGTGACAACGATTTATCTAAATTTCTTCACTTATTTTCTAACGGAAAACCTTTTCGGCGCGAAGCGACACTTGGGGATGTCTGACGAAGAAGCGGTTGAGCAGATGATTCGGCTTTATATGCAGGGTCTTAGGGGCAAGGGTCACAAATCTTAAGTTCCGGAGTTCGAGGAGGAGCAATGCAGATGCACAGATTGAAGGGAATCGTGTTCATCGTTGCGATGGTTCTGGTGGGTGCGCTCAGAACACCAGGTCAGACCGCCACTACCGGCCAAATACTCGGCGAAGTTACCGACCCGAGCGGTGGCGTTGTCGGAGGAGCAAAGGTCACCTTGACCAGTGATGCCGGCACGCAACGCGACACCATGACTTCAGGCGCTGGGCACTATGCGTTTTCAGTCTTACCTCCAGGAAAGTACCGCCTCGAAATCAGTGCCTCTGGTTTCGCTATGGAAAAGATCGACGAGGTAACTGTAAAGATTACGGGCACAACCAATGTCGACATCCGCCTAAAGCTCGCCACGCAGAAACAAGAAACCATCACTGTTCAGGCCGAGCCTCCTCTGGTCCAAACGGACAATCCCGGACGTGGCACTGTTATCGAGCAGACGGAAATTCGGCAATTGCCGCTACCAACGCGAAACTTCCAGCAGTTACTGACACTCACCCCCGGAACTTCCGGCCCGGTCCAGAACTCTTCGGAACTGGGTCGTGGAGCCGCCCCGATTTATGTGAATGGACTCCGCGCGACGTCAAACTCAGTGATTATCAATGGCACCGACGCGAACTCCATTGGCACGGGTTCAACCCCAAATTTGGCTGTGCCAGCCACGGATACCCTGCAGGAATTTATCGTTCAGACCAGCCAGTATGACGCGTCCCAGGGACGTGTCGCAGGTGGCATTGTGGCGGCCGTCACAAAGTCCGGAACCAATGAATTTCACGGGAACGCCTATGAATTCTTCCGGAACACCGTACTCGACGCCAACAATTTCTTTTTGAACGCGGCAAAAGTTTCGCGCCCGCCCTACAACCGCAATCAATTCGGTGGCACCTTTGGTGGACCCATTCTGAAGGATCGTCTGTGGTTTTTCGTTTCCTATCAGGGAAGCCGCGAACGCAACTCCACCTCTCTCACGAATTCGATCGGCACGGTCTTCGTGCCTCAGAACCTATCGAACGACCGCTCCACAGCGGGAGTCGATGCGGTGGCAGCGTCCTACGGCCTCGCGCCGTGCGCTACGCCGCCAAACGGCTTCACCCTGGTCCCATGTTTCGATCCGACGGCGCAGTATCTTCTACAAGCAAAACTGCCAAACGGCTCCTACGTGATTCCCTCAGCTCCGAATCCCACCGCGCCAGCGATTGGCCAAGTACCATCGCCCGTTGCGGTGCCCGTGGTTGCGGCGTCTAAATTCCGCGAAGATCAATTCAATACCAATCTGGACTATCAGCTATCCGCGGCCAACCGGATTTCCGCGAAATTCTTTGCCGCAAACAATCCTGCCACACAAGGCCTGTTCGATCTGTTCGGGCTCGCAAATGCTCTCCCGGTTCCGGGCTTTGGAGGCACCGCGAATCTGAATCAAAGGGTGTTCGCGCTGGACGATACCCACCTTATCTCCTCACGCTTGGTGAACGACGCCCATTTTGGGTTTGGCTTCATCTCCACGGGTTCTAAACCTCAGGAGCCATTTACGGCAACACAGGTGGGAATCAGCTCGCCGCTAGGCAATCTGTTCCCCGGTATGCCGGAAATTTCGGTCCCCAACTATTTCGATTTGGGCGCCAATCCTTTCTCCGATAACGGTGGCGTCGAAAAAACCTACACCGTCGGCGACACATTGAGCTGGCAGAAGGGCCGCCACAGCCTGAAGTTCGGAGTGGAGTACAAACATCATGACTTGAACGAGACTTTCAACCTCTACACCCGCGGACAAATTATCTACCTCGGGGCTACCGGCAATACCTTCGAGGATTTCCTGGGTGGGTCTTACGATCTGACTGGACTCACCATTATGGGTTCGGGTGTGAACAACCGGGATAACCGGGCGCACGATTTGGGCGGTTTCGTGAACGATGATTGGAAAGTGTCCGACCGCCTGACCTTCACGTTGGGGCTACGCTACGACTATTTCGGCCCCTTCACCGAGGCGCAGGGACGTTACGTTGGCTTTGATCCCACGAAAATACAGACCGCGGCCATTCCAGGCGTCGGCGTGGCAATTACCGGCGGATTTGTTCAAGCGTCAAACGCCAAGATTCCTCTCCCCGGCATTCCGTTGGTCCAATCTTCTCTTGTTCCTCCCGACAAGAACAATTTTGCGCCGCGGGTCGGCTTTGCCTGGCAGCCATTCTCGAACACAAAACGTCTGGTCGTGCGCGGCGGCTATGGCGTTTACTATGACAGGGCAAATTCTCGGCTGCTCAATAATCAGGTCCTGAACTTCCCCTATTACACCTTGGCGCAGGCATTCTTTACGCCCATTGCCACCCCGTTCGTGAACGTGCCGCAGCCCAGCAGTTACCCGCTGACATTCAATAGTCCCGCTTTCCCCTTTGGAGGCCCGCCTGCGATTATGACCCAAGCACCAACATTTCTGAATCCAACTGGTGCCGCGGTGGTTTCTGCCAATGGCATCTATCCGGACATCCACGATTTCCGCACGCCGTATATTCAGCAGTTCAGTTTGGGCATTCAGAACGAATTTGCCCATAACTGGATGCTCGACGTGAGCTATGTGGGATCCATTGGCCGTAAGCTATATCAGCTCAGGGATTTAAATCAGGCAGTCGTTCAGGTAAGCGGGATCCCTGTTGGCGCTTATTATCCCGGGCTGTCCAGCCTCGCCGTGCAGGGGTTCGGAGTTCATGTCCTGCAAAGTTCCGCGAACTCAAGTTACAACTCCCTGCAGATGGGATTGACAAAACGGTTCTCGAACGGTTTGCAATTCCTGGCCTCCTACACCTACTCACATTCACTGGACGACTATTCCGGTGACGTCACGGGAACCAGCGACATTTCTGTTGTACCCGGCAACGAGACAATTCTGAACAATCACGCGAGCTCCGATTTCGATCGCCGTCATCGCTTCGTTTTCAGTGGCATCTACGACTTGCCGGAGTTCTACAAGGGTGAATCGCGCTTCGCCAAGCAGGCCGCAAACGGCTGGGAACTCGCTAGCGTCTTTACACTGCAGAGCGGCGTCCCATTTTCGGTTCTGACCAACGACAATGCCTTCGTGCAAGCCCGAGCCGACGCCGTGGCAGGGTGCAATCCAGACGTGAGCGGAAGCGTGGAATCGCGGCTGGGCAAATACTTCAACACGGCCTGTTTTATACCAGCCCCAGCCACCGCCGCGGGAGGCTTCGGCGATACGGGGCGCAACATCTTGCGCGGGCCCAATCAACGGAACGTGGATATCTCCATCATCAAATACTTCCCGATCACTGAACGCACAAAGCTTGAATTCCGCTCGGAGTTCTTCAATGCTTTCAACATGGTGAGCTTTGCGAACCCCGTCAACACACTCGCATCGGCCAACAATGGACAGATTGTATCGACAACCACTGGGCCTCGAGTGATTCAGTTCGCGCTGAAGTTTAATTTCTAGGGGGAGTGCCGCCGCAGCCGGACATACGTAAACGCCAAAGCGAACTAGTGTGCGTATTCTTGCTTCCGACTGCCGAGCCAGCAATCTTGACGGCCCGGCCTCTTCGGCTACTCTTAAGACCGACCCTAAGCTGATGGTGCGAAGGGCATTGACTATAAGGACTTAAACGGTGATGAGCGGGGGCGCCGGACTCAAAGTGTGAATCGCGAAGTCTGCCGAGAAGAAAGGTTGCAATGGCTTCTGAGAGGATTTTGCCGCAGGCCTCCATTAGGGTCACTCGCCCAGCCCACGGCCGTCTGCCCGGCGATGGGGTCGAACTCGCATTCGGTTATTGGCCTGGTCGCGGTTCTCCAGTAGTTGCCCTGCATGGCCTGACTGCTTCACACCTGAATTTCATAGGCATTGCCGAACGCCTCGCGGGGCGGTGCGCGCTGTTTGCACTTGATCTGAGAGGCCGTGGCGATTCCGACAAACCCCAGGGACCGTACGGCATGGTCCAACACGCACGTGACGTGGCTGTCGCGATGCGCGCCATGGGGCTCGGCCCGAGCATCATCGTCGGCCACTCTATGGGTGCTTTCGTGGCGACGGCACTCGCAGCACAAGAGCCTCAACTCGTAGCCGGTCTCGTTCTGATCGATGGGGGTTTTGTCCCCGATGCTCCCGCTGCAAGTTCTCCCGGGAAGGGACCCGCAGCCGCGCTCGAGCAGCGTCTTGCGCAGTTGCGCCAAACCTACCCCTCGCGCCAGGCCTATCGAGAATTCTGGCGAACTCAGCCGCATTTCCCTCCTGATGACTGGAATCCTTGGGTCCAAGCTTTTCTGGACTACGAAGTCGCTGGCGATTCGCCCGTCCAGCCGAAAGCCTCAGAGGTGGGAGTGAGAGCTGATCTGGGGGCGGCCTTTGAGCGTGACGCGATCATTGACCGACTGAAATCCATTCGCGTACCTACACTGCTAATCCGGGCCGGCCTCGGATTTACACCCGATCAGCCGCCCCTCTTTCCGGATGCGCTTGCCGACCAGATCCGTGCCTACGTTCCACACCTCGAAGATCATAAGCTTGCTGGCACAACCCATTACACTGTCGCGTTAGGTGAGCACGGGGCTGCGCGGATCGCCGACTTCATCTACGAACTGGCCACCCGGCTAAGTTCGGGCTAGCGACATAAGCTAAGCTCCAGGGGCATATCCAGCGGAAGGAATTTGCCGCCATGGCAGAAGCGGGATGGATAACGGGAGTCGCTCGCGGTGCGGGGGGCACACGCAATTTCAAACTGTGGATGCCCCGAACGCTTGAAAAGGACAAAGCGTGGCCGCTCGTTCTGGTGCTCCACGGTTGCACTCACGACGCCGCAGATATGGCAGAGATCTCCGGGATGAACGAGGTCGCGGAAGCAAATCGGTTCCTGGTTGTGTATCCCGAACAGTCGCGTCTGGCCAATTTAATGAAGTGCTGGAATTGGTTTCATCCCAAGCACCAGGCGCGGGATGCCGGTGAACCCTCGATTCTCGCAGCGGTTGTTACCCAAGTTTGTTCCGCTCACAACGTGGATCTAGATCGCGTTTATGTTGTAGGCGTTTCCGCCGGTGGAGCGATGGCCTCGATTCTTGCAGCCACTTATCCGGATCTTTTCGCAGCCGCTGCTGTGTTTGCTGGCGCAGAATTCAAAGCCGCCACAAGTGTTTCTGAAGGGCTCACCGCGATGGAGAAAGGCGGCCCGGATCCCGTTCAGCAAGGGCAACTTGCCCTTGAGGCAATGCGTAATGGCCTCGCGTGTAAACTGCGGCGGCGTATGCCTGTAATCGTGTTTCACGGCACCGCCGATGCCCGCGTGAGTCTAATCAACGCCGAGCAGACCATCACCCAGTGGAGCAAGACCAATGCGTGTCTCGCGTCGGAACATTCCGAATCCGAGTTTGCCCTGACGGAGAAAATCATCGATGGTGAAGTGCCCGGCGGTTATCGCTACAAAAGGCATCTTTATCTGGAAGCCGATGCACGCTTACTGATGGAAAAGTGGATCGTCCAGGGGCTCGGTCACGCTTGGTCGGGCTCCCCCAAACCAAGCAAATACGGTGACCCCAAGGGTCCCAATGCCAGCACGGAAATCTGGCGTTTTTTCTGCGAAGCCGGCACAAGTGTCGCACCTTCCTTGATCTCGCCAAACTTGCTGCAACCAGGACCCAGCGAGAGAAGCGCATGAACATTGGTTCGCTTCTTCCAAGACATGCCCGGTATCGTACGGATCACACAGCTGTGGTCTTTGAAGAGTGCCGGTTGAGTTTTCGCGAATTCAACGCCCGAGTCAACCGACTTGCGAACGCACTTTCTAATCTGGGTGTAAATAAAGGCGACAAAGTCGCAACAATCCTGCCCAATTGTCTGAACTTACTTGAAACCTACTGGGCTGTTGCAAAGATCGGGGCCGTGGTCGTGCCCTTGAGTCCTCTCCTGCGTGAGAAAGCCTTAGCCGCACTCATTCAGGATTCCGATACAGGAACCATCATCGCCAGCCCCGATTTTGCAGACCCGCTGGCATCGATCAAACGGGCTCTAGGAAATGTCTCCGATGAACGCTGCATACTTACGGGTCCAACGCATGTCCCGGGATTTCAAAACTACGATGAGCTGACAGGTCTCGCCAGTGAGGCCGAGCCTCCTCAGATCGAAATCCTGGATAGCGATCCATACAACATCATCTACAGTAGCGGCACGACCGGGACTCCCAAGGGCATCGTACATACGCACTTCATCCGTGCAATCTACTGCACTCTGTTTGCTTCGACTTTCCGCATGAGCCCCGAAAGCGTGGTGCTCCATTCCGGCTCAATTGTTTTCAACGGCGCCTTCGTCACGCTCATGCCATCGATGTATCTGGGCGCCACATATGTGTTGCAGAAAAGTTTCGATCCGCGAGCATTCGTCGAAACCGTCGAGCGTGAGCGAGTAACGCACGTCATGATGGTCCCGTCGCAGATTGTCGCTCTGCTAAGTTCTCCACACTTCTCGCCCACCGCCTTGGAATCCCTCCAAATGATTTGTACCGTCGGCGCTCCATTACACCTGGAACACAAGCAAAAACTGAACTCCCGCCTCCCTGGCAGGTTCTATGAACTCTACGGGCTGACGGAGGGATTCATTACCGTCCTCGACAAGAATCACTACCCCTCCAAGCCAAACTCTGTCGGCCCGCCGCAGCCCTTTTTTGATATGCGGATCCTAAATGAGCAAGGGAAAGATGCTGCTCCGGGGGAGGTCGGGGAAATTGCCGGACGTGGACCAGCGCTGATGCCCGGTTATTACAAGCGACCTGATTTGACTGCCAAGGCGATTGTCGACGGCTGGCTGTATACGGGCGACCTGGGGTACGTCGATGAAGATGGATTCTTGTATCTGGTAGACAGAAAGAAGGACATGATCGTCAGCGGCGGCACGAACGTATTTCCAAAAGACATTGAAGAAATTGTTGCCCAGCATCCAGCGGTTCGAGAAGTCGCAGTATTTGGCATTCCGCATGAAAGGTGGGGTGAGACACCATTGGCCAGTGTCATTCTGCACCAACCGGGCGCTGTCGCTGCGGAAGCCCTTCGAGATTGGATCAATGAGCGCGTGGATGCCAAACATCAACGTGTCCACGCCGTAGTGATCATGGAGGAATTCCCCCGCAGTCACGCTGGTAAAACACTCAAACGTGTTCTCCGAGATCCCTATTGGGCGGGACGCGGCACGAAAATATAACAGATGGTGTCAGTAACACCCAACGTCCGGCTGTTTCGCTTATTGAATGCCAGTGCGAAAGTTAGAGGCCACCAGAAATCAGCTGAAGGTCTGTGTGAGAAGGCCGGCGAAAGTGCCAAGGGCCACCACGGTCCCGTACGCTGCAGCGGCTACTCTCCAGGAAATGGTCTTGGCCACGACGGAGAATGAAAAGACACTGATGATGCCGAGGGTGCAAAGAATCGTCACGACGTAAGGAAGAGGGACACCTTTAGTCATCGCAATGTAGGAGATGGCCACGTCAAATGCCATCGGAACCGGAAGGAATGCTCCTACCAGGGCGACGAGAATGATGCCGCCGATAGTGGCTTGCCCGATGAGCGCTTGGGCGGGAAGAAGTTCGATAGCGAGCGCGCCAAGAACGGCCGCAAGTATCATCAGCGGAAAAGCGACTCGGAAAACGTACCAAAAGCTCTTAGCGCAAGTGCGAGAAGTGGAAACGAGCGCTTGGGTCCAAGTCTCCGAGACAGGGATTTCGACGGAGCAGATGACGGCGGGTGCAGAATCTAGTTGACGCGACGCCACGGCTGGCGCAAAGACGAAAATTAAAAAGAGAACCGTGGCGAGCTTGAGCAGCGCGACCGGTAACGGAAAGAGCGTGAACGTCATAGCAAGGACAACGACGTTGAGGGCGGGAGAAGCAAACATAGCGGCGAGCACGGATTCCGTGCTCATGCCAGAGGCGTAAAATCCACGCGCGATAGGAGCGACACAGTTGGTGCATACAGCTAAAGGTACGCCAACGGCTGCGCCGAACAACGTATTTAGATAGCGAGACCCGCTGCGGCGACGACGGACCATCGAGAGAAATGTAAGCGCGGCAGGACCAAATAGGAAGGAGAAGGTCATGCCGATACGGTTGGCGTCGAGCCAATTGACGGTAGTGCGCCAGACGCGAGTTGCGAGAGGCATGGTGCGGTCCACTTGATAAACGGTGCCAAAAGTAAGAGCGCCAGCGGCCTTGACCTGCGTGCCAGCGTGATAGCGCTTGACCAGTGCTGGGTAACGTGAATCCACCCAGAAAATGCCGGCGATGGCGACCATGAGAAGAATGGCGAGGGTGCGACTGCGCCAAGTATTGGTGCTGACGACGGACGCCTCGAGGTTGAAAGCGGGAGCTTGAACGGCCATGAGCAGACCCCTTGTCGCCAGAGTGCAAGGCGAACAGCTGAAATTCGCAGGACTATACGAGAACAGCGGTGATGGGGGAATAGTGCAAAAGTATTAGATGCAGGATTCGCAGCGGGTACGCGGCCCGACCCCCTCAGCCAGCAATCCCATGGTCAGCTGGATCCGTTTCAGCTGAAGCGACGGCGGTTAAATCCGATTGTTCTCGGTCTTTATCCCCTGTCACCTACTCGGCGCAGTTCAGATTCCCGCCTGGAGAGTTGTTACTTTTGACAATTCCCAGCAGGGCTCAGCCGCTCTATGCTCCGGTCAACTGCAACCTACGGGGGATCCGGATCTAGACACCCCCGACCCCGGGAGAATGGCCTTCCAAGGCTCAATTCTTTCATTAAGTCGACCGGATCCCCTTCCTATGACCATCAACTCTTGGGCCATGAACCACGCAGATGCCTCGGCACGCGTCGACTAGTGTACAATTGCCACGGTTTTCGAATCTCTGTAGAGAGATTTCCCGCGAATGACGTCGATACTGATTGGACTACATCCGTGAATAAGAGGGCATTTATCAGGCTCATGGCCGCTGCGGCGGCGAGTCCCATTCTTTCGCCTCTCCTGAGCTGGGCGGCAAAGAAAAAGCTAACGAACTGGGCGGGGAATCTCGAGTACAGCACCGACAGCTTGTACCCCGCCAACTCTCTTGAACAGATAACCAGTTACGTCAAGAAACAAAAACAATTCAAGGTGCTGGGAACCCGCCACTGCTTCAACAACATTGCCGACAGCACGCATGGCTTCTTGTCCTTGAAGTCAATGGACGAGGTGGTTGCTCTGAATCCGGAAGCACGAAGCGTCACGCTCAATGCAGGTATGACATACGGTCAATTATGTCCTTACCTGCACAGCAAGGGGCTTGCGCTGCACAATCTGGCCTCCTTGCCCCATATATCCGTAGCCGGAGCGTGCAGCACCGCAACGCACGGTTCGGGTGAAAAGAATGGGAATCTCGCGACGGCGGTGTCCGCGCTTGAGATTGTGACAGCGGGCGGCGAGGTAGTTAAGCTATCTCGGCAAAATGACGGCGAGGCTTTTCAGGGAGCTGTTGTTGGGCTTGGTGCGATCGGTGTCATCACTAAGCTCACCCTCGATATTCAGCCAACTTACATGATGCGGCAGTACGTATATGAGAATCTGCCGCTCAGTGAAATGAAAGACCATTTTGACGCCATTGAATCGAGCGCTTACAGTGTCAGCTTGTTTACCGACTGGCAGAATGGTCTCATCAGAGAGGTTTGGCTCAAGAGTCGCGAGGAGGCCGGGCAAGTCTTCCAGGCAACGCCCGAATTTTTCGGGGCGAAACTTGCTACCAGAAATTTGCACCCCATCTCTGAACTTTCCGCCGAGAATTGCACTGAGCAAATGGGAGTGCCTGGCCCCTGGTATGAGCGGCTGCCTCATTTTCGTATGGGCTTCACGCCCAGCGCCGGGAAAGAATTGCAATCGGAATACTTTGTGCCACGCAAGCATGCGGTTGAAGCCATCCTGGCGATTGAACGATTGCGAGATCAGGTCAGCCCGCACTTATTGATCACCGAAATTCGGACCATCGCCGCGGACAACTTATGGATGAGTCCTTGCTACGAACAGCCAAGTGTGACCATTCACTTTACCTGGAAGCAGGACTGGCCCGCGGTCAGTAAGCTCTTGCCTGTGATTGAAAAAGAGTTGGCGGCATTTGAAGCTCGGCCGCACTGGGGAAAACTGTTTGCGATATCTCCGGCAGAACTGAAATCCAGGTACAAGCGATTGCCCGACTTCATTCAATTGAGCAAGAAATACGATCCCCATGGGAAATTCCGCAACGCATTCCTGGAAAGAAACATCTTCAGCAGTTAATTCTCGATTCGAGCGGAGACGGACTCGCTGGATGTTCTGATGGCAAATGAAAAGACTTCCGAAGACAGTAAAAAGGACCGACCACTTACCAACTGGACTCGCGTTTTTTGTAATTTTTGCCGGCCTGCTGGTTCCCCGTGGCATCGCCCAGGAAGTGCCGAAACCGTCTGTCAGCAAGGTGAGTCCGGCTCAAGACCCCGCTTCGCTCTCAGACGGGGCAAAGTTCGCCGATGTAACTTCCAGCGTGAATATCAATTTCGAGTACATCGCGTCGCACACCTCCAAGAAATATTTGATTGAGACGATGGGGTCTGGCGTGGCGTTGTTTGATTATGACAACGATGGACGCCTGGACATTTTCGTTGTCAATGCTGCTCCGCTCAGCGACCCCACGCCGAAGGGTACGATTCCGGAGAAGACCGGGCCTATATATTGGAATCGCCTTTACCACCAAAAAATCGATGGCACATTTGAGGACGTAACCGAAAAAGCGGGACTCCAAGGCGTGGGTTATGGGATGGGAGTGGCCGTCGGAGATTATGACAACGACGGGTATGAAGACTTATTTGTTACTGCGTATGGCGGAAACAAGTTGTATCACAACAACGGCAACGGAACATTTACTGACGTAACGGAGCAGGCCGGCGTCGCAGGCAGCGGTTGGTCGACGAGCGCGGCGTGGGTTGATCTCGATGGTGACGGGTTGCTTGATCTGGTCGTACTGCGCTACCTCAAATGGGACTTTGACGACATCTACTGTGGTGAGCGGAGAGAGGGCTATCGCTCATACTGCCATCCGGATTCGTTTCATGCAATTTCGCCATTGGTCTATCACAACGATGGAAAAGGCCACTTCACGGAAATCGCGCAAAAATCGGGCCTTGCGATGCCAGGCAAGGGATTAGGCATCGCTCTAGCCGACTATGACCGCGACGGCCGCATCGATCTGTTTTTCGCCAACGACTCCATGCCCGAATTTCTTTACCACAATAGAGGGGATGGCACGTTCGAAGAAGTTGCCCTGCAATCGGGCGTAGCCGTGGACAGCGAAGGTCACACATACGCCGGAATGGGCGTGGACTTTGCGGACTACAACAACGACGGATTGCCCGACTTGGTCGTCACCGACCTGGCCAGCCAAATTTACGCGCTCTATCGAAACAATGGCGACGGCACTTTCAACTACGACAGCTATCCCTCCGGACTCGGCCTCATGAGCATGAAGCATTCCGGTTGGGGCGTGCGATTCCTGGATTACGACAACGATGGTTGGAAGGATCTCCTCATCACCCAGGGACACGACTTGGATACGATTCAACTTACTTTTCCAGACCTTCGTTACAAGGAACCAATGGTGCTCGCCAGAAACACTGGAAAGGGTTTCGTGGATGTTTCCTCGCAAGCTGGAGAGGTGTTTCAAAAAGCATGGGTTGGGCGAGGGTTGGCCGTCGGCGACATTGATAATGACGGGCGATTGGACGCGGTGGTAACCACCAACGACGGCACGCTGCATGTTTTACACAATGCAACGCAAAACCAGAACCATTGGCTAACTTTGGAACTCATCGGGCACAAAAGCAATCGGGATGCGATCGGTGCGGAAGTAAAGGTGGTTACTGCCAAGGGCCCCCAATGGGCAACCGTTTCGACGGCGGGCAGTTATCTCTCTTCGAGCGACAAACGTGTGCACTTCGGCTTCGGGTCCGAGACTCTGGCTCAAACCATCGAAATCCGTTGGCCGAGCGGGATTCATCAAACGCTGAAAGATGTACGTGGAGATCAGATTCTGCAGGTTCAGGAACCATTAGCTGAAGCGCCTTCGAAAAGCCATCCTAAGTAACATCATTTTATCCTGTGGAACTGAGTCCCTCCCGGATCAAGGCTTTTTGGAAACCGCTGAGGTGGCGGTGCCCGACCCCTCTTTCAGTGTGTGGATCGTGTCCACAGCTAAATTGTCGAATCGTTCAACCAGTCCACTGGGCCAGCGCACTTGCACAGCGTCGAGTTTGTCGGCCGTCCCCAGACCAAAGTGCACGCGCAGATCGTTTTGGGAAATATAGCTTGAGCCGCTGCGCACCTCGTCCACCAGGATTCTCCTCCCGATTTTGACGGTGATTTTTGTGCCGATGCCGTCACGATTGGAGCGTGTGCCCACCGTTTTAAAAGCGATCCAGTGATTTGCCGAGCGCACCGTGTTCACCAACAAGCTTGGTTTTGCATAAACATTGTTGATAACAACGGAAATTTGCCCATCGTTCCACAGGTCGCCCACCGCCAACCCACGCGCCGAGGACGCGCTCGTAATTCCGGGCCCTGCCGTCGCCGAGATATCGGTGAAAGTGGCATCGCCATTGTTGTGATACAGAAGGCGCGGCTCTAAATAGCCGCTTCCCAGGTGAAACTTGTCAACCTCCGGGTAAACGTGGCCATTCGCGAGGATGAGGTCCGGCCAACTATCGTTATCGAAATCGAAAAACATAGTGCCCCAGCCCAGATATTGCGTATGGTGACCGAGCCCCGCGGGGAAAGTAACATCCGTGAAAATTCCTCCGCCGTCATTTCGGTATAGGGTTGGAGTGTCGTCGGAAAAATTGGTTTTAAAGATGTCCAGCCGGCCATCGCCGTTGTAGTCGGCAATAGTCGTGCCCATTCCAGCCTGCTCGCGCCCGTCTTCGTTGAAGGAAACACCTGCCATGATTGCAACGTCTGTGAAAGTTCCATCATGATTATTGTGATAGAGGATGCTCGGGGCGCTGTCGCAGGCAATGTAGATATCCGGCCACCCATCATCGTCGAAATCAAATGTGGAAACGCTGAATGCGTATTGTCCGTTGGTCCGGTCGATGTGCGCTTTGGTGGTGACATCGGCAAAAGTGCCGTCGCCTCGATTCTCGTACAATATATTTTTTGCACCCGGCAAACCGCGTGGTCCGCACATCACGGGTACGCCCTTCCACACGCAGGAACTGCCCTGACCCGGAACGGGAGTCGTGGAAATATTGAAGTCCACATAATTGGCGACGATCAGGTCCAGCCGCCCGTCACGGTTGTAATCCACGAACGCGCAACCGGTTCCCCAGGCCTTTCCGGTTCCGGCCACTCCCGCTTTCTCGGCCACTTCAGTGAACACGCCGTGGTCATTGTGATAAAGGCGATTCTTTCCGTAATAGGTGACGTAAAGATCTTCCCAGCCATCATTATCGTAATCACCGGTGCAAACTCCCTGACCCCATCCCGTCGCGACGAGGCCGGCCTTTGCGGTCACATCGGTGAAAGTGCCGTCATGATTGTTGTGATAAAGATGGTTGGTGGGAGCCTGATCCGGAGGAAACCCTTCCAGTGTCGTTCCGTTTACTATGAAAATATCCGGCCACCCGTCATTGTCATAATCAAAAATGGCTACGCCCGTCCCCGTTGTCTCGATGATGTACTTCTTGGTGTCCACCCCCCCAAACACATTCAGTGCGGTCAGTCCTGCTTTCTCCCCAATGTCGACAAAGTTTGCGATGCGCGTGCCTTCGTCAATCTTCTTGGCCACATTTTGGGAAGGCGAGGGGCCCCCGTACAGCAAGATTACCGCAGCCGGCCAGAGCAGCGTTCTGTTGATAAGATTTCGCGTTGCCCCAAAGTTGACACGCTTCAAGCGCCTACCTCACCCTCATTGAGTCGGTTGGGAAATCCCAAGGTGCCAGACCTCCGATACACCACCAGTAAAACCTGCGGAACAACAGTATTCAAACCGTGAATTAATTTTCGAATTTGATTTGTCAGCTCAACTTTAAATTGTGGTTGCCATTGGGTCAAGGAAGCTGCCGAACGTGGAGAGCTCGCTTCTCTCGGATTCTCGGCAAACACCTGCACAACAAGATTTGAATTTGTTGGACCCAGCGTCACTCTTTTTCCCTGTCCCCGGGAGGGAATTGCCACTGCGGAACAAAGAAGTCATCAACAAGATTGCCAGTGGGGGCGACTGGTGTTTCGGCCGATGCCTGCGCATACTTCGCGGCATTTGTCGCGTCTCCGGCACGGCGATAGGCTTGACTGAGAAGTCGCTTGGCCTGAACATTGGCGGGATCCAGCCGAAGCGCTTCCTGGAGATCAGCGATCGCCTCGTTTACATGGCCGAGAGTGAATTGCGTTTTTCCCAAATTCAAGTGAGCCTCGGCGTTGTTCGGTTCTAATTGAACCGCCTGTTGAAAGGCCGCCAGCGCTTGGGCGGGCTTGGCCGCTCGAGCAAGAGCCAATCCCTGAAAATAGCTGATCAGAAACTTGGGTCCCAATTTTTTCTCTGCATCGACCAATTCTGCCGCGGCTTCATCAGCACGGTCGGTTCTAAGCAAAACCTGCGCCAATCCGACGTACCCCATGGGAAGCGGATCACCTGCCGCCACAAGTTCCCGAAACACCGCCTCAGCCTCCACATATCGGCCTGCGGCCAGATAGGCCGCACCCAGTCGCAGATGCAGGGCATACGATTTTGGATTAGCCGCAATTCCTTTTTGGGCTGCGCTTACGGCTTCTGGATAGCGACTGAGTTCCATCAACTCGCGAGTCAGGTTTAGCCAGTTCTCCTCTTCGCCAGGTGCGAGGTTTGCTGCTTGAACGAGGGCATCGACGGACTTCTCCCCTTGATCTAGGTGCGCATAGGCAATCCCAAGCAAAGACCATGTCTCCGCCACTTGGTTCGGAACGTCCGTGCCAGGCCTCGGCGCGGCTTTTAGGTAAACAAGGGCCTCTTTAACGGCTTGGTCATACTTCCCGGCGAACAAATATGCGAGCGCGATGTCAAATTGCGCCCAAATTGCTCCAGCTGGCAGATGACCCACGATTAATTTCTGCACAATGCCAATCGCGGAATCGTTTTCGTGGAGGGATAGGAGCAGGGAAGTTGCTTGGATGGATTGCGCGTCGCTCAAGGGCAAGTTCTTCAGCTGCTCAAGGGACTTGCGTGCATTGTCCTCGCGCCCCAACGCAATATATCCGGTCGTGGTCTGGATAAGGAAGCCGGGTTCCACGGGTAGCGGCTGACGGGAAAGGTCCAATTCATGAAAGGCCTGGACGTATCGCTGCGCATCGAGTTCCACGCGGCCAAGGTAGTAATGGGCAAAGGAGTCGTCGGGAGAGAGTTTGACAGCTTGTTGCAACGTCTCGCGGGCCGATACCAGTTGATGTTCCGTCCATCGGAGGAATCCCAGATTGCGATAAGCGTCTTCCAGTAGGGGATCGAGTCGAATTGCTTCTTGATACTCAGCGGCAGCCTCCGGATTCTTACCCATCTGCGCGAGCAATATCCCGCGGAAATTGCGAATGCGTGCATTTTCCGGAGATTCACGTTCTGCGGCCGTGAATTCCTGGAGCGCCTCGTCAAATCGATTCTCTTTCAGTGCGGCGAGGCCCCTCTGAAAAGCATCGCCTTGCGCGGGAACCTGTTGCCCAGTGAAATGTACAGCGCTGGCGCACAAAGTATCCACACCAGAGCTCAAAAAGAAGAGGAGAATCAGGGAGTAGCTCATTCTATGGATCTTCAGTGGACTTTGTTACTTCACCTAATCGCTCCGTTTGCTTTTCGAGCTTTTGGTGCGACTCACGGTTAAGCGCCGCGGAGAGAGCAAATTCACGCGCCGCTTGCTCTTTCTCCCCCAGAGCCTGGTACACCTTAGCCAGTTTGTAGTGAACTGACCCATCGTGATCCGCGGTGACGGCGATTTTGAAATGTTCCTCGGCTTTGCGGTAGTCATGGAGTTCGGAGTATGCGGTTCCTAGGTCGCGATGAATGTCGACATTTCCCGGATCCGCCGCAAGCGCCCGCAAAAGATATGGCAAGGCCTTATCAGGTTGATGCTCAAGCAGGTAGGTATTTCCAAGGTCGTTCAACGCGCCCGCATGACGCGGGTTGATCGTTAGTTCGGCCGCGAGCTCAACTCGAGCCTCGGGAACTTTGAGATCCTTCCACAACAAATGCCCCAGACTGTAACGGAGATTTGGCGCCGAGGGCTTCAATGCAATGGCTGCGCGGTACTCTTCCATCGCTTTTGCATCATCCCCTCTCGCAGCTTCAAGATCCCCCATCAGTTGATGCACCCGATATGAATTGGGGTCTGCCTGATAAATCTGGAGATACGCGGCCGTCGCCAGTTTTTCGTAGCAGCGCGCTCGCCAGAAGGCCGCCTCGGCCGATGCGCTATCAGTGGCTGGTAATCCCTCGAGTGCTTTGAGCGCATCATCAGGATGCCCCGCTCGAAGCAAAGCGCTCGCCACTCGAATGCGAATGTCAGCAGAAGTTCTAGAAGTGAGTACTTTTCCCGCGCACGGCACGACCTTGGAAAACTCGTCTCGCTGGAGCGCACGGTTGACGCTTGCTTCTGTGCAGTCGTTGCCGGCAGGGTCGTTCGCGCTGGCTGGAGCCGCAAGGCTGGACTCTCCCGCCGCTTGCGACGCATTCCCGTTCTGCTCGGCGAGAAACGCAAGCGCAAGATGCGCCGCTGGGGAATTGCGTGTTCCCAAGTCTGGTGCGAATTTCCGGATTTGCTCGCGGGTCGGATCGGGGAGTTGCTCAATAGAGGAATCACCAAATCCCGTTTCGCGAAGGCCCAGAATTCTTTCCGTTTCCTCCGCGTCTACGGCCAGCGCTTTCTCCCAGTCGTCCAACGCGGCATCCACGCTGCCCTGAATCAGCCGCGCTTCGCCTCGCCTCGCAAATGCCTGCACGTTCGCGGGATTGCGGCGCAACTCCTCGTCAAACTCCCGGATGGACTGGTTCACTTTTCCTGCCCGAAGCAGAACTTCACCCAGTTCTGCATGCAGGCCGGCACGATCCGGAGAAGCCGCCAGCGCGTTCTGAAAATGAATCACAGCGGAAGGCCACTCGTTGCTAGCGGCGTAGCTCTCCGCGAGCAATTGTTCGCTGCGCGAAGAGCCTGGAGCCACTTTCTCCAGATGGGCAACCTCCTGTTTTCCCAATCGCTCATAAGCACTTCCCAGAAGATAGAGAACATCGACATCGTTCGGCCGCAACTCCAGCGCACGATGGAGGGTGCCGACCTCGGCGTGCAATTGGCCGGAGATTTCTTGTGCAGTCGCCAGCCACAGCCAGGTATCCGGGCGATTCGGTTCTGCCCTAAGTGCGGCCTTCAGATACGGAATGGCCTTTGCACCTTCGCCCATCTTGCCATAGTCGACCCCGAGGAAAAAATTCGCTCCGGCAAGCCCAGGCTTGGTCTTGAGTGCGCGGCGGAATTCCACCATCGCTTCCACGGAACGATCCTGGAGCTGATATACCAATCCAAGATTCATATGCACTTCTGCGAAATCCGGCGCGAGGGCAAGCACTGCTTGATACTCCCGTTCGGCCGTGGCGTAGTCATTGTCACGCTGGGCTTGTTGGGCAGCCGAAAAGTGAGATTCAATTGCTGAATTTCTTGCGGTGGCGGGTGGCACGGCCTGGCCGGCCACTGGTGAAGCCAAGGCAGCCAGCTGAGCAAGAAGAACAACCAAGTTCCAGAATCGAAGGGAAGTAATACCCCCTGCCATTAGGTTCATTATTGCGTTTCGCATGTGGCAATCCAGTTCCATCATTCTAATTCTGGGGAGTGCGTTGGGGGGTTTTCTCTATTTCGAGCGCAGAAAGCCGCTCAAATTCGCCAAGCTCAGCCGCACTTGCCGGCGCATTATGCAACTCGCGATAAACCCCAGCCAAAAGATAGTGTGGCTGGGCCGCCGCGGGGTCGGCGGCGATCGCTGCCATGAACTCAGCCTTGGCTTTTTGTAGTTCGTTCTGCGCCTGATAGCATTGTCCGAGTAGCACGTGGACTTGGGGCATGTTGGATTCCGTTGCCTGCGCGACCATCAGGAACGGTAAAGCCTCAGAGAAGCGTTGATAGCGCACGGCAATGTCGCCCAAGTACAGATTCGTCATGGGATCGTTTGGATTCTCCTTGTACGCTTGCTTGAACGCATTCTCGGCGGGTTCAAACTGCCGCTGCGCCCAATAAGCTACTCCGATCGCAAAGTGCATTCCCCCAGCATCTGGACGTTTGGCTAGAGCCGCCTGGTACTGTTCGATGGCGTCAGAATAGCGCTCCTGGTCTGCATAGACCTCTCCCATTAAGGCATGAAGTTGAAAGCAGTCCGGATCCAGCGCCTTAAGCAACTCGATCGAATGCAACGAAGCGTTTTTGTAAAGGCGTGCCAATTCGTAGAGGGCGTCGGCGTCTTTAGGATCCTGGGCAAGGGACTGATTCAGATGCGAAATCGCTTCGTTGGTGCGGCCCGCAGATTGTAAGGCCAGTCCCAGATAATATTGTGTGCGAGGATGGGGCTTTGGCGTCTTCAGCTCCTGTTCAAAACTGTTGATAGCCTGCGTAAAGTCATTTTTCCCGAAGTAAGAGAGCCCTAGAAAGAAATTGACTCCCTTGTATTGCGGATCGCGAGCCAGGACTTGCTTAAACAGCTGAATGGAATCGTCGAATTTGAGTTCCGTCTGCTCCAGAACTCCCAGGCGCTTCAGAGTCTCCAGATTTTCGGGAGAGACTTCCAGCGCTTGTCTGTAGATGCGCTCCGCCGCCTCATAGCTCCCGGCATTTTCTTCCCCCCGTGCCTGTTCGAGCAGGGCCTCTACATTTGCCTGCGTCTGTGCTGCTAAGGCGGGTCTGCTGACGATTGAGCCAAAAGCACCAAACAGCAAGCAGCACGCGGCGCTGTGCAGCGCGCGGCGCCGACCGGAGGCTCTCACTGTTATTGGGCCGATTGATTGCGCTGAACGATTGCCGGCCAAGTTTTTTGTTCCTCACATCGCGCCAGATATTACCAGATCAATGCTTCCGGGGAAGTATAGCAAGCTGGTACCAGCAAGGTTCCGAAGAGCTGCCGGCCAGCACAATTCAAGGCTGGCGGGTCAGCCACTAGTGGATTCGGCGGACAGCGACGAGAGTCGTGGTATTTGGAGCTCCGGAAACGGTCCGGGATCGTATCAAGGCCTCAAACCAGATATTTTGTGAAAGGCTTTCCGTTGCAGAAATGCCAAGCGCATTCATGAGCTGGTGCTGGTTTTCCTCGTCCGCGAGGTACCGGCCAGCCGCTTCAGTGCCTTCCTGTTGCAGACCTTGCAGCACTAGCACGCTGCCGTCGTGCGTGGCGTTCGGAAGAAGAGAAATAGTCGCGTAGTCTTCTCCCATCGTGCCTGTCCACCGGAGCCCTTCGTATTGGGCCTGCTCGCCAGGCAGTGGATTCCTGTTTACAAATACTTTGGCGCTATTTCCGACGACGCCTTCGGTCTCACGGAAGTTGAGCTTGTCCTGGAAGAGCGTTACCCATGGATTGGACCCAGGGCTTCCTATAAATACAAAATTGTTGTGATCCAGATCGCGCATCATCAAGTCTCGCGGGTAGCGAACCTGCACCTGCGTTTGTAGTGGCCCCGCCATCCGATACAGTGACACCACATCGGCAACATCCGCAAACGAAGTGAGTGTCGAGTTTGAAAGATATTCAGTCAAGCGAGTATTGGCCTCACTAATCTTGTTAACCTCGGGGCCTTTCAGAAATCCTCGATGAAGATACTGATCGAGCGACCCGGGCTGACTGGAAAGTATGCGCGCCATCCCATAGTTGCTATCTGCCGTGACAATGATCGTCTGGTGGTGCGTATCGAAGATCTGAGACGAGGGCCAGGAGAGGGTCGGAGTTACTCGCACTGTCTCGGCCGAACGGTGGGTTACCGCCCGGTAGGCAAGCCCTGCGCACAAGAGAGTCAGTAAGCCGCAAAGGAGCCAGGGCACCAGCGCTCGACCGCGCCAACCCAGTAGTGGAATCAGTTTCGCTTCCAGTTCGTTCGGGGCCACGTCGGCTTTTTGGGCTGCTCGGAAGACAGGTGCGTAGGAGCCCTTGGGTATTTCCAGGATAATCGGCTCGTTGCGCCCGTCTTCATTGAAATACTCATGAAGTTTTAGGCGTAACTGGCGCACATGAACCCGTACGGAACTATCCTCAAGGGGGCTGTAGTCGGAAGGCTTATGAAACAGGGCATTGCCAATATGTTGTTCAGTTAACTCGTGGGCGTTGCCGTGCATGGTCTGCTCAGCAAGGTACTGCAGCAACTCCCGGAGACGCGTACTCTTCTGGAAGTGTGGACTGGACACAATCCGTTGTACGAGTTGCCAGCGCTCGTCCGTCTGGAGGTCTGCCATTGCGGGTGATTGTGCGACGCTCATCGTGGTTGGAATCGAAGCCAATCAGTTTTTTTGATTGATTGCAGTGATGCTACCACATTGCTTTTCCAAGTGAAATATCTAACTTACTTCTTTCCAATGGCTTCGAGTGAAGATGTCGGTTCGAATGCCAGTGAATCACCAGGACTTCACTGGTGATACCCTTTGCCCCGCTTGCGGAAAGGTTTACCATGCGCACGCGGTCTGCCGAGAGGGGAAAGGGGAATTTTAATCAGCGAACTCTAGGGGTGCCACGGGCCCTTATAATCATGCGCCGGCAGTTTCGAAAATCGACTACCTGAGGGACACGGAAACGTATGGCCTACCGATTCAGTTCGAGGCGGCGCTTTATCGAGAACTCCATTACTGGTGGATTGGCCCTTGGCTTTGAGCTGCAAGCGAAACCTTTGGGTGGAATCGCTCCGGACCTACCTGCGGGTAACAGTGGGCTGACGCTAAACGTCCACGGCGACGCCAATCAGGGCTATGGAGTCGCCCTCCTCTACAACGGCCAGCCGGTGGCGCAGCACAACAATGGGGGAGAATTTTCCGGAGTCTTCCAGAACGAAGACCGCAGCGTGGAAGACCGCGTGGACGACTGGAAAGCAACTTCGTGGTCCGGCGATGCCGCAACCGTGACCCTACGCGGCGAGTGCCAGCTAAGAAACCTCAACGCCACCGTATTCGTTCGAGTGGACTATCAGCGAATCACTCCTTGCGTGGTACGCAAGAAAATCCAGTTCCGCCAATCCGATATGTTCATGATGTTCTACCAGTTGAGCAATCGCTTGGAACCATCCGAACATCCCGCGAAGTTGTGGAGTTTCGATCAGTTGGACTGGCAAGGTGAATCTTTGCACGAGTATTTCCCGTCCGCGGGATTCCGCCTGAAGAATGGTCTCTGCGTCGGCCTCTTGACCGACTCTGGCTATCGCAATCAGTGGACGCGAATCATTCGGCGGGATGGCAAACCGGTCAAGCCAGCGCCAATGCGCATCCCGGACGCCAACCTTTATTCCGGTGCTTCTCCCAAAGAGCGCAACAATGGCAATTCCTTCGTACAGCAGACGTTTGGCGAGCTCACCCAGCAGCTGGCCGGCGAGCAAGGATTCCAAGAGATCCAACTCCCAAGGATAGCGTCCTGGAAAAAAGTTGGTGAAGCAAGATTGGAAGAACGCGATGATGTGGCAATCGTGTCCACGCGGAGCACCGAGGATGGAGTGGTCATCCCCTTCCCGGCAACAGACGCCGCCGTTCTTTTCGTGCGCATGGAGTACCGTTCGGCTTCTCCAGTGTCGCTCCAGGTCTGGAGAGTGGATGAGCAAATGCGGAAGTTGGAAGACCTCACCCTTTATGACGATGGCGTTCCCGAATCGCCAGATAAATGGTCTGAGTTTCAAACCACCGTATTTGTGCCCGGATCGCAAGCGTATGGCCGCGCTCTGTTTCTTTCTGTTGCTCCTTCGGAGCAGGCTGTGAAGTTGGAGTTACCCGCAGGGGTTGCGAAGTTCGAAGTGCGCGGACTGCAAGTTCGCCGAGTCCCCACCCGCTCCAATCCTTACCACCGGCTGGAAATGGATCGCCCCGAGGAGAAGACCGTGTTCGTGTTTGCGGATAAAACGATTCCCGACACGATCCGGGGGCACCGCCTTGCCAGTCAGCTTTATCTTGCGGAGGGCCTTGATTTCCAGGGAGGGGAAACCGAAAAGGTGGTCTATGCCGACCTTATGATGCTTTCCTGGATTGCAGGTCCCGAGAGTTTCCGGCCGATCCTTGCGCCCAGCATCTGGTATTCAGCGGCCGGGGAGATGTACCTCCGGGACAGCTTCTTCGCCCTCAACGGCATCCACAATCAAAAACTGAATGAAAGCGTGTTCGGCCTGTGGGGCGAAAATCAGGGAGTGGATGGAGCAATCAACACACTGGTAGAACCCAACCTCGCTAACGTGGAACGAAAGTCGAACGATTCCACGCCACTCTGGTTAATGTGGGCTTTCTTGAATCGCCGTCGTTTTGGCGCAAGTTTGCCGATGGATAAGCTAAAAAAAGCTGCGGAATATTGCCTGCATACGTATGATCCGACCCGCGAGGGGCTTTGCCGGGCGCAGTTCGTCCTGGGCCAACTCGACGTCATCCGATACCCCGAGGGCACGTCTGCCATCTGCGAGAACCAGGGCATGCTGGCGGTCACCCTCCGGGTGATTCAGGAGTTGCAGATCCCCGGCCTTAGTGAATCGCTCTCTGAAGAATATATTGCCCGCGCAGAGGTGCAGTATCGCAGCTATTACGATCCCGCGCGAAAATTCATGCGCCCCGCTCGAGATATTACCGATGCCATCGGCTTTGCGGAGATTTTCCCGGAGTACCTCTCTCTTTGGCTCTTTGGCAGGAAAATCCTGACGGATGAGATCGTCGTGAACCACCTCGACCGCATACCGGTAATGATGCCAAAAAAAGAATGCCCACATCCCGAAACCGGCGGCACGGTGCGCCCGATCCTTATCGGGTTGCCAGAAGACGGAAAGGGTTGGAAGTACTTCAACAAGAGTTGGCACCCCATGATCAGTGAGTCCTTCGCCGCAAGCTACGCCAATCGTGCCATGGACGGGATCTACTACAACGGCGGCAGTTGGATGCGGATTGAAATTTGTGGCTATGTCTCAGGAAAGCTCCACGGCTGGAGTGGCGCTCGGAAGGCGATTGAAAACCGGTTATGGGCAGAACTCAATATTGCTCATGATTTTCCGAGCAGTCAGGAGTATCTCGCCACCGACCCTGACCATCCATTTTTTGGCTATCACCGGGTCTTCGCGTGGAATTCGTTCGTGCTCCAGGCACTTGAGTTGGCGGCACTTCGGCACCCCGAAATGGACCCCGACTATCCCGGCCCGCGAAAGCACATTTGAAATTCCATAGAATTCTCCCCGCCATGGCGCAAAACTACTTCTTTTCATAGACAACTTAGTTGCCGCACTCAGCCTGCAGGTGATTCACAATGATTTCACGTGTTATACCCTTTTCTGCAGATGGGACTTAGCCCCACTATCCCTCCACGATATGCACATAGTACAAAACTACTAGTTCTTCGGGTGGGTCGTTTTCAGAGTTTGTTAGGGAAGGTCAGATTCGAGTTTGAGAGTTCAAGGTTGGAAGTATCCACCTGAACCCTAACTTGCTTCTGATCAATGCGGTAGGGGGAGTCCATGAGAAGATTCGTTTACGTTTTTGCACTTTCACTAGCTTTGCTCCTGTGGGCCACAATTCCTATCCATGCCCAGACCACCAACGGCAGCATCGAGGGTGCGGTAACCGACCAGAGCGGCGGGGCGATTTCCGGGGCGAGTGTCACCGCCCGGAACATGGATACGGGACTTACCCAGACGACCACAACTACACAAGCGGGCATCTATTCATTGCAAAACATCCCGCCTGGTCGCTATTCGGTAACCGTCGAGGCCCCCAATCTTAAGAAATACACCAGGGAAGGTGTCACGGTTTCAACCGGGACCGCTGTCTCCCTCGACATCCCGATGCAGGTCGGCGCCGTCTCCGAAAGCATCACAGTTTCAGCTGACGCCAGTCAATTGCAGACCACCACCTCTGAAATAGGCGCAACCGTGGAGTCGAAGTTGGTGGCGAATCTACCGCTGCAGGTCTCCGGCACAATTCGCAATCCCGTCCAGTTTATCGAACTGGTTCCCGGATTTGTGGGTAGCGTTGCAAATGATCCTGGAAGCAACTCGAGCGACGATTTTAAGGTCAACGGCGGGCAGGAAGGTGGAACCGACATCCTTGTAGACGGCGTGTCTATCTCGCTAGTCTCCCCCAACACCCAGTGGAATAAGGGAGTTTCAACGGACGCCGTGGATGAATTCCGCGTGTTGCAAAGCAACTTCTCGGCGGAATACGGGCAGTCGGGCGACGGCATCGTCAGTCTGACTGTAAAATCCGGAACTAACGAGGTGCATGGTTCCGTCTATGATTTCTTGCGAAATGCTGGCTTGGACGCCAACAGTTGGGTGAACAACCTCACGGACCAAAAGCGGAGCGTAGATACCCAGAACGATTTCGGCGCAACCTTTGGTGGTCCGGTTTGGATCCCCAAAGTCTACAATGGGAAAAATAAGACCTTCTTTTTCTTCGCCTACGAGGGATTCCGGCTGAGAAACGGAGGCACCGGAATTGATAGCTTCCCGAACGAAGATTTTCGGGGCGGTAACTTCGCTGCCCTCTGCACCGAAGGTTTCACAAATGGGATTTGTAACAACCTAGCCAACCAGCTTTACGATCCCACGACACACGCGGCCATCCCCGGCGACCTATTGACAAACGACCCCAATTTCACGCCTAGCAAAGTAATGACCAATATCTTTGGGTTGCTGCCCCCGACTAACGGCAGCCTCAACAACAATGTGATCGACCGTTCTGTTTCGAGCACTTCCGCAAACCTGTTCGATGTGAAGATTGATCATATCTTTTCGGATAAACACCGCATTTCCGGCGGATTTGATTATGACAACACCGATACCGGTGGGAGTTCCGATCTGGGTCCCATTTTCGGTTCCCGTACCCCCCAAAGCACTCGCTACGCGCGCATCACTGACAATTACGTTTTCTCACCCACCATTGTCAACCAGGCCATGTTCGGCTTTAGCCGCCGTTTCCGTGGGGAAGTCTCGAATAGTCTCGGCCAGGGGTACCCTGAACAAATCGGTCTCACGGGCGTGAATAACACGACTTTCCCGTGCATCAAATGGGGAGACACCAACTATCAGGTGAATAACTGCGGTGACTCTCAATTTGCAGACAACGTCTACCAAATCACTGATGCTGTGAGCTGGGTCAAAGGAAAACACTCCTTCAAGTTCGGCGGCGAGATCCGCATGCTGCAATTCAACGTACGGCGCCTCACCCAAGGCTCGGGCGAGTTCGATTTTGCCGCCGCCCAGACCAGCAGCACAGGCGACGCTTCGGGTGTCGGAGGAAATTCAGTCGCCAGCGGACTATTTGGCCTGTCCGATACGACTACGCTGAACTATGGCAATTTCAGCGGTGTCCGATATAAGGATTTCGCGATGTATGCGCAGGATTCCTACAGATTCAGCTCTAAACTTACTCTGAACTACGGCCTTCGCTATGATATCGATTTGCCAGCATCCGAGGCCTTTAATCGCTTCTCCGCAGTGGATCCAAACCTACCCAACCCCGATGCAGGAAATATCTTGGGCGCATACACGTATTACGGATATGGAACCGGGCGAAACGGCCAGAAGCGCCCGCAGGACATCTATTACAAAGCGTTCGGCCCACGCGTCGGGTTCGCATACAGCATCAACGATAAGACCGTGGTGCGCGGCGGCTATGGCATCTATTATGAAGCCCTCAAGGAAGGATCTTTTGCCGACCAGGATGGACTTGGCTTTTTCAACCGCCAAACGGTGAACGTGACAAACGGCGGGCCCACGCAGATTGACAACGGCGTAACGCACATCTTCCCGCCCACCGGCCCCCTTACACCGGGTGGTCAGAACAACCAAAACGGCGTCATTCTGGTTCCGCCGAACAGTGGACGTCCCGCCGACATCCAGACTTGGAACTTGGACGTCCAACGCCAAGTCATGAACAACATGATGCTCAGCGTTGCGTATGTCGGATCCAAGGGAACCCACTTGCCGGCCTTGAACATCATTCCCAACCAGGTGAATCCATCGTTTCTGACGCTAGGTAGCGAATTGACGATGCCTGCGTCTTGCCTGGCCGCCGATACTTGTCCGAACTCGGTCGCGGCGGGTCTCTCGTTGCCATACGCGGGGTTTACGGGGAACATCAACCAGCTGCTGCGCCCGTTTCCTCAATACGGCAACTTTAACCAGGAGGACAATTCATTCACCCCAGATCGCACCGGCAATTCCACCTATAACGCGATGCAGTTGCAATTGAACAAGCGCTTTTCCCAAGGTCTTAGCTTTCTGGTTTCCTACACTGTCTCGAAGAACATCACCGACGCAGATTCAGCTGGCCCAGGCGTTTCTGGCTTCATCGGGACGAACAGTTTCATCGGAGAGAACTCTTACAATCGCAAGGCGGAAAAAGCAGTCAGCCAACTTGATACTCCGCAATCTTTGGTGATGAGCTTCTTCTATGAACTGCCGGTGGGACAGGGAAAACAGTTCCTAAATGGCGGGGGCGCGAAAGATCGCATCGTGAGTGGCTGGTACGTTTCCACCATCCTCACCTACCATTCCGGGACGCCCACGGAGGTTTACGGGAATTGCCAAGGTACTGCGGGTGACGTTTTGTTTGGCGGCTGCAACGTAACCGGGGCGGGCGCCCGAGTCAATATCGTTCCGGGCGTACCACAGACGAACAAATCGAATTTCAATCCGACCACGGAACCGTTTTGGAATCCGGCCGCGTTCACGCCGGCAACGAATTGTGCCACTTCGGCAACGACCTGCACGTTCGGCAACGAGCCGCGGTCACTATCAACCGCGCGCAGTTTCGCAGGGAAAAATGAGGACTTCACCATCGGTAAGAAAACACACCTCATTGGCGACAAGGCCCTGATCGATTTCCAGGCCTCCTTCTTCAATATGTTCAACCGACATATTTACTCCACGCCCAGTAACGTCTTTGGGCCCAGTCTGCAGACACCCTTTATTGCTGCAGGCCAGCCAGGCTGCTCGGGACCCCTTGCCTGTGGCTTCGGTGCGGTCACCGGTTCAAGCGGGCCGCGGATCATTCAATTTGGCTTGAAAATCTCGTACTAATATCGGAGAACTCTGCTCAGAGTGAATCGCTGAGCAGAGTTCTATCCACTCCTCAACTACCGGGGTAGCAGCCATATGGGTCAGTTCAATCGGCGTGGCTTCCTGAGAACGCTGCTAGTCACCGCTGTCGGTGCTGGCCCGGTTCGTGCCAGTATCTCCGAGAAAATCACCTGGCCGTTATCCTCCGAAACTGACCTTCCATCGCTCCCCACCAACCTGGAGCACGGTTCCCAACAACTCCGCATCTCTCCATCCGGCGCACCTCTTGCCTTCCAAAACTTCCTGCGAACCGGCGATGAGTGGAAGCCCGCAACTCTGCCTAACAACCCCTTCATCGTCGGCAGTTCCTTTCCACTGGTTACCTCGCGCATTACGAGTGAGGACTCCCGTGTCCGCTGCGAGGGCCAAGGCCAGGCGGAAGGCTTGGACGGCAAGACGTTGTCCTATACCTGGGACTCAGAGATCAGCGTGGTCAGCCCCGCTGCGGACACGCCCTGGTTCCGCTTCCGCACCACACTTCATCTGCCGGCGCCCGTCAAGCTGCATCAGGACACCCGGATTGAGCCACAGATCATCACTTGGTTGAGTTCCACTTCAACTCTGATGGAGGGCCAATCGGGAAGTTGGAGGCGAGTGCTCCTGGAACAGCCAACGCGCAACTCCCTGGGCACCTACGGCAACGATCTCCCGGCAGTCTACCTTCTGGACCAAACCGCCGGCGTCGAAACCCTGATGTACTTCGATTTCAGCGATATGAATTGGATGTCCATTGAAAACCTCCCGCGCTTTCTGGTTTATCGCTGCTCCAGCCTTTCCCGAATCGAACGCGACGGCACCCAGCGCCTGGGTGTCGGGCTCTTGGCAGCTCAGGCCACTGGTAATGTTCTGCCTGCGGGCGAAATCAACTTCACCTACTGGCTGCTCCAACGGCCCATGACCCGTTTGCTGACCGCACAAGAAGCCGTCGCGCGATGGATGCAAGCACTGCTTCCTTTGTTCGAGGAAAAGCTGGCCTGGCCTCCATGCGCCACTTCCTGGAAGGAATTCGCCACCGGCACGGTGGAAGACTTGCAGGACAAGACCTCGGCGCTGATCGAGGCCAAGGGCCACACTGGCCTGCGTGCCTATGTGAAAGCCACCTCACAACTCTGGACCGACGCCCCCGACAACTTCGAGCTGATGACGGTTGCGGATGTCCTCTGGCCCTCGCTGCTTTATCTTCGGCTCCATCCTTCGCCAAGTTTCGAGCACGAATGCAACGATCTGCTCGCGGATCTACCTGCTTTCTATCATCCGGAAACCCACAGCATCAGCAACGATTTCACGCCCAAAAAGGATGAGCGAGCCGATTCCTGGTATCCCTTCGAGAATTCGCTGATCAAGTATCCAATGATTGGATCTTTGACTGACTCCAAAGAAATTACCGACAAGTTTCTGGACGCTTTCCGGACCGCCCAGAAACTAGCCCGGCAATACAACTACCTTTTCCCGATCTACTATCAGGTGGCTACCCTCCAAGCAGAGGGCGCCGGCACGAATTATGCCGTGGGAGGCCTGTACGCCTGGGCAGCAATTCAGGCCCGCCGTTTGACCGGTGAAGAGCAGTACCTGGAAGAAGCGCGGCGAGCAATTCGTGTCTTGTACACGGTTCCCCCGGAACGACTCTTTCACGAGCCTCAGGAACTTGCATATGGTGCGCTGGCGGCGGCGGAACTCGGCATGACCGAGGAGGCGAAGTACATCCTTTACGAACAGCTCCGCATGTTTTATTGGTATTCCGACCCGAGCCAGAAAACCCACGACATTCGCGGAATGGTTCAGGCTGCCGCCTCTATTCTTTATCCCGCCTTTAAAGAAAACGTGGAGGCCATTCTCCCCTGGACCGGAGTCATGAAACGCGGAATCGTGTTCGAGGGCCTGCTGCGCTTTATGGACCAGCAACGCCGAAACAATTTCTATTTCTTTGAGAATTGCACGGCCAACCGCAAGCGGGGTCCCTCCGCATTCATTCCGTTTGAAAACCTGGGCACCTTGGAACTTGCGGGCATGACTGGAAATGTCGGCAAGGAAATCTACGGCGCGGGTGAATGCATTTGGATGTATCTGATGTTTGAAGCCCTGGGGCAGAGCAGTGATCGAGAGTTGATGCTGGTGAACCTTGACCTTCTTGATGCCGCGCACGAAAAAGAATTTCCACCCCGGAAGCTGAACTTTATTCTTTACAATCCGACGCCTGATACCCGGTCCACGAACATCACAATCACGGCGGCCAATCAGCACAATGTTCGCTTGACGGTGAATGGCAATGCTGTTTCCCGGGAATTTCAGGTCCCGAAGCGGTCCTTCATCCAACTGTTGGCCGAGTTTTGATTAATAACCAGCCCATTTCTGTCGCCTTGAGACATTTTTCGCAGCTGTAATTCTTGAGTCTAGTCGGTTCGGTAAGGAAGGAAGTTTTTCCATGAGCAATGTTCCTCTTTTTGTGATTCGTACGGCAAAAACACTCGCGCTTTCCTCTTTGATCTTCGTAGCTTTCGTTGTGGCTGCGGCCATTCCTTTTGTTCCACCTTTTGGGGTATGGACCCGGCTATCGGCCGATCCCATCATTACTCCCATGGGCGATAAGTTCGAGTCTGCGGGAACGTTTAATCCCTCTGTCGTCAAAAAAGATGGGAAGTTTGTGATGCTCTACCGCGCTCAAGATCGCAAAGGCACATCGTCACTTGGCTATGCCGCCAGCGATGACGGCATTCATTTTACTCGACGCCCCGAACCCGTTCTGGTTTCAGAGGCCCCTTATGAAAAAGGAGGGGGCGTAGAAGATCCTCGATTGCAAAAAGTGGGCGACACTTACTACCTGACCTACACCGGATACAACAATGTTGATGCTCAATCGGTGGACAAGGGGGATGCTCAGTTGTGCTTGGCGACCTCAACGGACCTGATTCACTGGCAACGGCAAGGAGTAATTATCCCGAGTTACAAGGGGAAATGGAATGTGAAATGGACCAAATCTGGCGCGATTGTCCCCGAAGAAATCAACGGCAAATACTGGATGTACTATCTGGGCGACGCGAAGGGCAAAGACCAACAGATGGGCGTGGCCTACTCCAACGATCTGCTGCACTGGACTGAGGCCCTCGATCACCCCGTCATGGCCAGCCGTCCAGGTTTTTTTGACTCGCAAGTTGTCGAGCCAGGGCCTCCGCCGATCATAACTCCACAAGGAATCTTCCTGGTTTATAACGGCGCCGACGACAAACTGATCTATTCAACCGGTTGGGTCCTGTTCGACAAGAAAGATCCCACCAGGATACTGGCGCGCTCCGAAAAGCCGGTGTTTGCGCCCGATAAAGATTGGGAAAAAGTTGGACAAGTTCCCAACGTCGTTTTTGTCGAAGGGATGGTTCGGGACGGCAAGCGTTGGCTGTTTTACTACGGCGGGGCAGACAAGACCGTAGGCGTTGCTACGGCGCCAGTGCTCTAGGAGTTTACCTGAGATGATTCCGAGGTACGGTTTTCCTCATTCACAGAGCGCGGCGGCGCCGGCAATGCCCGCATCTTCGCCATAATGCGCCAGCACCAGTGGGATGTCTAATGGGGAAGGGTTGAGGCACGCACCACGCCAGCGGTCACGAATCTCATCGAGGAAGGGCGCGAGCAGGGAAGAAACCCCACCCCCGATTACGATAACGTCTGGTTCCAGGAGGTCGATGATGTTTCCAAGCCAGTATGCCAACAAGTCCAAAGTCTCCTTCATCACTGCCTTGGCAACAGGATCACCCGCAGCATGAGCTCTTCCCACCATCTCGCTGCTGACCTTCTGAATGTCTCCCCCCGCCATCTCCCAGAGAATGGAATTCGGATTCTGCTCAAGTATTTTGCGTGCTCGCCTGGCGATACCCGGACCCGCGGCCAGCGTTTCGATGCAGCCGCGTTTCCCGCAATTGCAAACAGGGCCGTTGTTGTCAATTCCCATATGCCCTCCTTCCGCCGCGGCACCCGTCCTCCCGTGATAAATGCGCCCGTCAAAAAGAATTCCCGTGCCTATACCAGTGCCAACGCTTGCATAAAACAGATTCGGGTAGCCTCGACCTGCACCCCACTTCGCTTCCGCCAGTGCGGCGGCATTGGCGTCATTATCGACTTTCACGGGCACGTTATACATTCGGCGCATTTCTTCGGCCAGCGGATAGTTATGCCAGATCGCGAGATTGGGAGGATTGATGATCACGCCCGTTTTCGGATTCAGGGGGCCCGGCGCGCAGATGCCGATGGCTGCAATCTGGTTCAGCGACGATCCCACGGGGAAGAGGCCGCGAATTGCTGTCGAAACGGCGGTTAGTCCGTTCGATGGCGGGCCCGAAGTCAGCATCAGGGTCTTGTTTCGCGCAACTATTTCGCCGCGCGCATTCACCAGGCCGGCTGCGACTTTGGTTCCCCCAATGTCTACTCCGACGACGACCCGCGATTCATTATTCATATGGTGTCGGACTCGGGTTTGAGTGAGGTGTGGAAATGAGCGGCATGAAACGATTGCATGTAGACGATATGCTCTTGAGTCTCATCTTTTGTCAACCCCTTAAAACTGATTTTTCGCGTACCGTGAGTTCGAAGGGCCGGCCGTTGAGATCAAATGTTGCTTACTTGGCGGTGCGGATCGCAGGAAATCGCCCTTAACTCTAGAAAGGCGTTATGAAACTCAACTCCTATCTCTTGAAGAGCACTGTGGTGGCAGCACTCGGCGGCCTGCTATTCGGATTCGACACCGCCGTGATCGCTGGCGCCACCCATGCTTTGACGGAAACATTTCGTCTATCGCCAGCGGCTTTGGGGATAACGGTCGCCTCAGCGCTCTGGGGAACAATCCTGGCTTCCATGCTTGCCGGCATTCCCGGCGATAAATTTGGCCGCCGCGACAGCTTGCGCGCTATGGCCGTGCTCTATGTCGTCTCCGCTCTCGGCTGCGCCTTGGCGTGGAATTGGACTGCACTCATCCTCTTTCGGTTTATCGGGGGTCTCGGCATCGGTGGTTCATCGGTGCTAGGTCCCATGTATATTGCGGAAGTCGCACCCGCAAAATGGCGCGGCCGGTTGGTAGGTTTGTTCCAGTTCAATATCGTCTTCGGCATCTTGCTCGCCTATCTGTCAAACTACATTCTTGGAACAATGAATTTCGGTTCTGTTGAATGGCGCTGGAAATTGGGTGTCTCCGCGGTTCCCGCCCTTTTTTTCCTGTTGTTGCTATTTGGAATCCCGCGCAGCCCCCGCTGGCTGGTCAAAAAACAAAGAATCGCGGAAGCGAGAGACGTCCTGCGGATGACAGGAGAAGAAAACTACGAAGTGGAGCTCCAGGAAATCATTGTTTCGATCGATGCCGAACATGTCGCCAGCGATTCGCTGTTTTCCTGGAAATACCGCCTCCCGATTTTTCTAGCCGTCTCCATCGGCATGTTCAACCAGCTTTCTGGAATCAACGCTATTCTCTATTACTTAAACGATATTTTCGCCTACGCCGGATTCAATAAGGTGTCGTCTGATTTGCAGGCTGTGGCCATCGGTGGAACAAATCTTCTGTTTACAATGCTGGCGATGTCCGTCATCGATCGGATCGGCCGCAAGACTTTGCTATTGATAGGATCGATAGGAACAGCAGTGTGCCTTGCAGGCGTCGCTGCCATCTTTTTAACTAAAAGCCACCAGAATCTCCTCGTATGGCTTTTGATCGGCTACATTGCGTTCTTCGCATTTTCTCAAGGCGCCGTCATCTGGGTTTTCATTAGTGAGGTATTTCCTAATCGTGTCAGGGCGAAAGGTCAAAGCCTGGGCAGTTTTTCCCACTGGTTTATGAACGCGCTCATTTCTGGAATCTTTCCCCTTCTAGCCGCTTCCTCCGGAGGATACCCATTTGTTTTCTTTTCCCTGATGATGGCTCTCCAGTTCTTCGTGGTCCTGTTTGTCTATCCTGAAACCAAAGGCGTTTCCTTGGAGCAGATGCAGAAGAAACTCGGGATTACCTGAGCGCGTTAATTCAAGAAGGCTTCTTAGCCCAGAACCGCTAGGGCCACTCTCAATTGTTTTGCCAGACTATTTCTCAGTCCAGTAGCCGCGAGATGGCACCGGAATCTGCAGTTTGCGGCAGAGTTTTTCCAGCGCGATAGCGGAGACTTCGTATTTGGATACCAACGGCTATTCTCGTATTTCACTGTAAAGCTGCATAGCGTTCCAAACTTCTATGTGGCGTCTCGGGTCGCCTTTGCAATCTGTCCTCAAACTCAAGAAGCATAAATTGCGATCCGCGGAGTAACGCGCTCCTTTTCCATTATTTTCCAATTGAGCCGTCTGTGAAATTGCAAAAAACCGCCAAATCTAGCGTTTTTGAAGTAAATTGCAAGCTTCCCAAGCTTCGGACGTGAGTTCGATTCCCATCGCCCGCTCCAAATTCCGAAGCACTTACATCCCCGTTTTATTTGACACACGTCTACACCCACTCGCACCGGGTGATTCGCTCTTCAGCAGTGACTCTGTCGGATGTCCGTAGGACTCGAAAAGGATCCTGGCAACTTACGACCCGTCACGCGGGCGTTAGGACCGCTTCTTTAGCCTCTTTGGCTTCGCGCGACCCTTCCGTGGTGATATCCCGATTGGCAAAGCCCACCCCAATCTTCTTAAGGAAAGCCGTGGGTGGTTCGCCACCCGCGAAGATCCACACAAAATCATTCGGAATGTTCTGCTTTGCGCCGTTAATTTCCATTAGAACTGCATCTTGCCGGAACTCAACGGGATTGGAATTGAAAAGTACCTTCAGCTTTCCTTTTTTCATGAACTCCTGAACGCGCTGCGAATTGCGCTCCTTGATGCGCGAAAACGTCGCCTGACGATAGGACAGCGTCACCGTGTTCCCCACCTGGCTGGCCAATCCCATGGCAGCCTCAACTGCGGAGTCGCCTCCGCCAACCACCAGAATCTTCTTATTCACATAATGGTCCGCTTCAATCAGCCGATACATCACTTTAGGAAGGTCTTCGCCTTTGACCCCCAGCTTCCGCGGGTTGCCCGTTTTTCCCAGCGCCAGAATCACGTGCCGCGCGCGATATTCAGAACCAGAGGTGGTGACGTGGAACAATCCGTCATCGCCCTTTGCGATATTCTCCACTTTTTGCCCGGTTTTGCACTTGAAGTCCGCCCGTTTCAGCACCTGCCCCCAGAATTCCAGCAAATTTTCCTTGGAAAGCTCCGTCTTCTTGAATTTCCCATGCAAAGGAAATTCCACGGGGCTGGTCAGCACCAGTTTCTGCCGCGGATACTTCGAAACCGTGCCGCCGATTTCGGACTGTTCCAGAGTTATATAGTTGAGCTTCTTTTCTGCGGAGCGTAAAGATGCGCTGATACCCGCGGGGCCTGCCCCGACTATCAGCACGTCGTAAACATCCGTGGCGGAAGCGGCAATTCTTCCGGCGGAAATTCTCCTGGCAATAATGTCGACACAGTCGCGTCCCTGATTAACCGCGTTCTTGATCAGCGCCAGGCCGCCCAGCTCCCCGACGATGAACATGTTCTTCAGTGTCGTCTCGTACTCCCGTGTAAGCGTCGCTACGTCCGCACCCACACTGGGACTTGCCAGCACCATGGTGATGGCTCCCACAGGACAAGCTTCCGCGCAAAGACTGTGCCCGATGCACTTATAGCCGTTAATAATCATGGCCTTCCCGCCAACCATGCCCAGCACGTCCCCCTCCGGGCAAACCATCGTGCAGGTGGCGCAGCCAATGCAGTAATTGTTGTCGATATGCGGATGCTGCGACTGCGGGCCGTCCGAACGCAGTTTCCCGCGCTCCGCGGATTCTTTGAACTTCTCCGCTTTTTTCTTTTCCTGGCGGAGATGGTAGAGAAGAAACCCTCCGATAAGAGCCGCCGCAATAATAAAAGAGATCAGGTTATCCATGGATGCGCCAACCTATAGCCGGTAGCCCATATAAAGGACCAGGCCGATGTGCACGATTGCCAGAATTGCAAACGCATAACTGAACGGGCGGTGCACGACGTGCCATAGGTTGAACACCTGCTGCGTTCGCTGCAGAAATAAAATTCGCTTCGACAGCGCCGCTTGCCGCCGGGCAATCGCAATCCCGCGCTCCAATTTCAGGTCCGGTGTCCGGCGTAGACCGAATAGCGAGATCAACCACGCCCCGAAACCCGCCGCCTGCAACCGCAGTAGCGAAATTTGAAACGGCCGCCGCAGATCAATCAGGATCATGTACAGGAGCGCCACAATCATGGGCATGTGATCAACATCATCCGGCGTCGGCAGATCGTAGAGCGCCTCCATTCGCGAGCCAAAGGCCATCTTTTGCGCCGCCAGTTCCTGCCGCAGGCTGTCTTCCGTTTCTCGCATCTCTTTCATCGAAAGCTCCGCGGCATTCAGGTTGCGCGGCACCTGCGAATAAAGGTAGCGGCCCACGAACCCGGAAAGCGTCACGCACAGCATGCTCCAGAATGCCATCCCCGCGATGTTGCCGAACTTAAACGAAGCGTGAAAAGCGATGACCAGCGGCGCCGTGGTGCCCAGGACTACGTGGTAGTCCAGCCAGTGCCGCGAATTTCCCTGCCGCCCCAGCCAGCCCCATTTTTTCCGCAGCGGGTACAGATAAATCAGGAAAAACAGCAGCACTCCAAACAGCCCGAGTTTTATTCCGATGCTGCCGCTCGGTTTCAGCAGATCATGTTTGGGAGACAGCGGCCGCTCCACCGAGCTCAGCGTGTAATAGTTCAGTCCGTAGCCGGCAATCACCAGCACAATCGCCAAGGACACCAGCCACGAAAGCAGCACACGCGTGCGGTGTCCCCGCTCGGCGTCCTCGCGGCTCAGTATTGCACTTCGTACGCTGGCTTCTGCGCTCATGGCTTTTCTTCTCCAAATTGTACCTGGATGGTCGCTCGGAACCTCCGGTAGTCGGTGAACCGGTGAACATTCCGCCAATGCTGCTTCGGCGTCTGGACGTCAATCACCGCGGACGACGGCATCCAGTAAGCCTCTTCCGGGTTGTGAAACTGCACGATGGAATAATGAATCTCGCTGCGCAGCTCATGGAGCCCCAAATCGTCCAGGCTGGTATCCAGGCTGGAAATCAGCTTCACCACCGAACCGCTTTCCCGGTCGATCCAGACATCCCCCGTAAGCGGCAACGGGTAGTTCCGGCTTCGCAGCTGGATCGCCGCCGGCGAAGAAGCGCCTGGCACCGGCTTGAAATGGATCTTCACCAATGTCCGGCCGTCGACGAGTTCTTCGCTGGCAGGGGTAAAGATGTAGCTGGACTCGAAGTCCTGATGCAGAATCAGCAGCATGCTCGCGAAACCATTGGTGATCAGCAACGCTTTGCTGGCGTCGCGGAATGCCTCTTTCCGCGTGTCGCGCGTCTCCACAAGTTTCAGGGAGCCGCTGCTGCTGTTGGCTAGCATCTGGTATTCAAAAACGGATTCTTCCCGGTACATCGGCTTGCCATTCTTGCCCACAATGGATTGCGCCACGTCTTCGTTGCACACCACGTTGGAAGTCTGTTCGAAAAATTTATCGATAAGTTTGCGGGAACGCAGCAGGGTGTCGTTCGCCCGCGCCAGGAACGCCGGATCAGCGCTCAAAGCCGCCGCGGCGGAAGGAGGATCATCCTGCCTGCTCTGCGCGCGCAGCAGCGCGGTGCACGCCAGAATTCCGGCCAGCATCAGCAGCAATGCCACAATGAGCTTCGGCGGCTTCGATAGCTGCTTCATTTGCGCAAGCCTCCGAAGCGGTAGCCCAACGTCGCCGACCACTGCGTGTAATTCAACGTCGTGCCGTTGTACAAGCCGATCAGCCCTTCCACAAAATAGCGCCGGCCGATGGTCCAATCCACGATGCCATTCACGAATTTCGCATTCGTATTGCTCGAAAATGGCGAATTGAATTTCTGATTGCCCGCAAGCAACTGCACATGCAGTGCATCCGAAAGGCTCTTCGACACCGACACCGATTCGTACTCCCCGCTTCCAAACGAACTGTTGAACTGCGAATAGTGCAGGTCCAGCAGCAGCCCGGTCCTCCCGATATTCGTGAACGTTATTCCATAATCCTGGTTCAGCGAATGCTGCGTGTCGGTGCTGGCCTTGCTGCGCCCCAGGTCCGCATACAGGCTGATATGTTTCGGCAAATCCAGCCGAACGTCGCCGCTAAATCCCTGAAAAAGATACTTGTCCACCAACCCAGTTCCGATCAGCAGTGGATCAAACGTCGGCAGGTTCCGGAAATAGTTGTAATTCACGCCGAACGTGATCAGTTTAATCGGCTGGAAATGCAGCGAATTGTAAGTCTGCGTAATCCCCGTCGGATTGCTGCCGCCATTGACATACGGCGACGTCCGCGCGGTGTCGAACTGCATCGAGTTGTAAAACGCGATGTACCGCTTCCAGTTCATATTATTTTCGAAAAAGGCGAACTGCCGCGAAACCCGAAAATCAATGGTGTTGAGGGCGATTCCGGCGGTGCTCAAGTAATGGACGTGGTCAAAATCTCCATTTTCCACGCTCACAAACGTCCCGGCGATCTGCTGATTCGGGTTGTAACTCCAGGAACTCGGGTCCGGCGTCGACCCCGCAAACGCTCCCACCGTAGTAATGTGCCCGATCCGGTGCCCCATATACGCGCCGTCAATGGTGCTCAGGCTCGGCGCCCAGGGCAGAAAAAGCCGCCCAATTCCGTAAGTATTCGGCGAATAGGGATTCTGGTAGGTAAACCCCAGGTGATAGGTGCGGTTGATCAAATCTGTCAGCGTGCTGGTGCCGGCCCCCGGTACGCTCGAAGAACTGGTGCTCAGATTTCCCCGCCAGTAGCCGTTGAAATTCCAGTACGTGCCCCCGATGTGAGTCATGTCCGCATCAATCATCATTCCCACCTGGCTGGAGTTCATCCCCGATTCGCGGATGCCCCCATAGCTGAAGCCAACCCGCGCGCGCATCACCCCGATGGGAGACTCCGTGATGTTCTCGACTTTCGTGGCGCGCATTTCTTCATCCACCGGATCCCCCGATGTGAACGCCACCACAATCGGATAGTTTTCCGCCTCCCGCGCGTTCTCCGCCAGATGCCGGTCCTCCGCGCTGTTGGGACTCAGAAACGCAAACTGCCCAATTTTCAGTTCACCGCTGGTCGAAATCACGTCGCACACCGAGGAAGAGTCCGCCACCGAAATCACGTTTAACTCTGCCACATGCGGATAGCCGCGAAACCGCAATCCATCGGATACCGCGTTATCCGGCGGCGGTTCGATCACCGAGAGCTTCATTCCTTCCTGCAGATCGGCATTTCGCCCGGCGTCCACGTAAACCGAACTGTCGGCAATGTATTTCACTCGAAAAACCGAAGGTTTCTTCCCGGGTTCTCCAGTCTGGGCAAATACCCCCGCTGGAAAAATAGTCGGGAGCAGGCAGGCCAAACAGACCCATGCCAGGTCGAAGACGAGAGTGGGACGCATACTAGCCCCCGCCGCCGTTCTTGTGGCAGGTGTAGCAGGTGGTGGGCCCGTAGCTGTATCCCCCGACACCGTCGTGGATGTTATTCGTCTGCGATTGCTGGTGCGCCGTCTGCGTGTGGCAGTTGATGCACGTAAAGCTCGCGTAGTTCGTCGAAACCTGATGGCAATCGCTGCACACCGAGCCGTGGTGCGGAATCGGGAAGTAAGTGTGGTTGAATGTCGCCCCCAACCAACTGGTGGTCGTGTGGCAAGTGTCGCACGTCTGCGGATACCCGGCCGCGATGTGGTTGGGCACCGATCCGCCCAGCGTCTGCGTGCTCAGCCACGCCGCCTGGTGGCACCCATAACAAGCCGTGTTCGCCGAGGTCAAAGTGTAATTGTTGCTGACGTGGCAATCCGTGCAAGCTGTAATCTTCGACCCCGCCGCCGGAGGCATCTGATGCGCGCCGGTCAACGCCCAACCGGTTGTGCTGTGGTCAAACGTCCCGGGATTCCACGCCACCGTGTTGTGACACGTAGAACAAAGCGAAGTCGGGAATCCTGCGGCGACGTGATTCGGGACGATCCCCCCAAGGGTTTGTGTGCTCAGCCAGGTTGACTGGTGGCAACCGTAGCAATCCGTATTCGCGCTGGTCAGCGAGTAATTGTTGTTGACGTGGCAAGACGTGCAGGGCGTCGTCAAGTGCGTGCCCGTCAACGCCCATCCGGTCGTGCTGTGATCAAAATTAGCCGTGCCCCAACCCGTGGTCGTGTGGCATGTCGCGCAGTTCGCCAGCGCGAACGCAGCCCCCGCGGCGGAGTGCACCGGAGCATTGGTCTGCTGCCAGGTGGTCAAGTGGCAACCGGCGGTGCCGCATGCTGTCGGTGCAACCTGCAGGTTGTAGTTGTTCCCGGTGTGGCAGTCCGTGCACGCCACAATCTTTCCGGCCGGCGCAAATTGATGCAGGTTCTGCAGCGGGAAACCCGTCGAATTGTGGCTCCACGTGGAAGTCCAACTGGTCGTCGTGTGGCACGTGGAGCACTGCGATGTCGGGAAGCCTGCCGCCACGTGATTCGGAACCGCCCCTCCCATTGTCGCCGTGCCGTTGTACTTGTCCTGGTGGCAGCCGTAGCAATCCGTATTCGCCACCGTGAAATTGTAATGATTGTTCACATGGCAGGATGCGCAGGGCGTGGTGGCATGCGCGCCGGTCAGCGGCCATCCCGTGGTGCTGTGATCAAAAGTCGCGGTGGTCCACGAAATCGTCGTGTGGCAGGTGGAGCAATTCGCCGCCGCGAACGGCGCCCCCGCCGAAGAGTGCGTCGGATTGTTCGTCTGCTGCCAGGTTGTCAGGTGGCAGCCGGAATTCCCGCAATCCGTTGGCTGAATGTTAAGCGTGTAATTCCCGCCGATGTGGCACTGGGTGCAAGTCGTCACTTTTCCGGCCGGGGCCAACTGGTGCGAATTGGTCAGCGGGAATCCCGTCGTGCTATGGTCGAACACCCCGTTCGCCCACACCGTGATCGTATGGCAGGAAGAACAAGCAGCCGCCGTCGAAGGGAAATTCGAAGCCACGTGATTCGGCACATTCCCGCCAATCGTCTGCGTGCTATTCCATGACGACGAGTGGCAAGACATGCAGTCGCTGGTGTTCAGCGTGTAATTATTATTGACGTGGCACGCCAAGCAGGGAGTCGGCGTCGGCGACACGTGCGTACCTACCAGCGCGAAGCCGGTAACGCTGTGGTCAAACGACGCGGCGTCCCACCCAACCGTGGTATGGCACTTCGAACAGTTCGCCGCGCCAAACGCAGCCCCGGAAGTTGAATGCACCGGATTATTGGTCTGCTGCCACGTCGTCAAATGGCAGCCGGAGTTGCCGCAATCCGTCGGCTGAATGTTCAGGCTGTAGTTGCCGTTGATATGGCACAGCGCGCACTGCACGTTGGCGTGCCCGTTGGTCAGCAAAAATCCCGTCGCGCTATGGTCGAATTTCCCGTCCGACCACTTGGTGATCGTATGGCAGGTGGAGCACGCCGACGCCGTCGAAGGGAAACCCGCCGAAATATGATTCGGCACACTCCCGCCAATCGTCTGCGTGCTATTCCAGTCCGCCGTGTGGCAAGACATGCAATCGGTGCTGCTCAACGTGTAGTTGTTATTGATGTGGCACGAAACGCATGGGGTCGGCGTCGGTGACATGTGCGTGCCCACCAGGGCAAACCCCGTCAGGCTGTGGTTAAACGATGCCTCGTCCCACCCCGCGGTCGTATGGCAGTTCGCGCAGTTGGAGGCTGCGAACGTCGATCCCGCCGTCGAGTGCACCGGATTATTGGTCTGCTGCCAGGTGCTCAGGTGGCAACCGGAATTTCCGCAGTCCGTGGGAGCGATCTGCAGATTGTAATTGTTATTGATGTGGCAAGACGCGCAGGGAACATTCGCGTGCCCGGCCGTCAGCAGGAATCCCGTCGTGCTGTGATCAAATTTCGCGCCCAGCCAGCTATCGAAGAAATGGCACCCCTGGCAGTTACTCGAGGCAAACGCCGCTCCGGCGCTCGCATGTGGTGGATTGGTGGTGTTTTGCCAGTCTTTCAGGTGGCAGGAATCGCACGCCGTGGGGAGCCCCAGGAACATTCCCGTGGCAGCTTGCTTGTGGCATTCGTCGCATTGCACCGCGGCATGCGCGCCGAGCAGCGGAAAGCGGTTCTGGTGATCGCGCACCGCCTGCACGGCAATGTCCCAACCCTGCACCGTATGGCACTGCGCGCAATTCGGACCCATCTGGCGCCGGTGAATATCCGCGTGGCAGTCCGCGCAGTTCTTGCCCACATTCGTGAACACCGGCTTTACGTGGCACTGCGTGCATTGCACTTTCTCGTGCATGCCGCGAAGAGGATAACTCGTTTTGTTGTGGTCAAACTCGGGGACCGCCCGGATCGGGCGCCACCCCGCGGAAGTATGGCAATTCTCGCAGGGAATCGTTAGCGGCCCATGGGGATTTCGCGTGGTTTCCTTCTGCGGATTGGCGGAGGAAGGCACCGGCGCGGCGGCAGTGGCGGCTGAGTGGGGCGTGGCGGCACCGGGCAACGCCAAAAGAACCCAGAGCAAGAGCTGGAGCGACGTGAGCGTATAGCTCTCCCGCCCCGCGATTGGTACACGCGTCGCAGGGGCACCATGTAGAGATTCTCATCACATTTTCCGGGGTCTCTTGGAGCCTGCCAACTGTACTCCTGTACAGTTGTAGAACAGCTGACAATAGTTTCCCCCGTAGTAACCCTTCTGCAGGGCCTAGCTGGGCTTGTTTTTTTCGTTGCAGGGAAGGTTCAAAGGGTTGCCAGGAAAAGTAGCTGGTTTGCGAATAGTAATCAAGTGTCAGGCAGGAAATTGCGGACCGCGCTAAACATGACTGCCCTAAATATGAATTTCTATAAATTCCATGTTCCCATCGTTGAAAAAATCATCAGTTAAAGACTTCCGGCTTAACGATTCTCGGATCGTTGCCGTGGCAGTCCACGCATTTATTCGGCGTATTTCTGTAGACCACGATGGTCTTGTCGCCGACCACCTTGGTCTGAATGTGGCACTTGGCGCACGGAACGTTGGCATGTCCTCCCGTCAGCGCCAGATGCGTTTTCGTATCGTGATCGAACGTCGAAGGAACCCAGCGCTGCGCCGTGTGGCAGTCCCCGCAATGGGTCTTGGCGTCCTTGGCCACGAACTGCCCATCGTGGGCGTCATTGTGGCACGCCTCGCATTGCTGTGGAGTGCCCTTGAAACGTGATGCGTATTCGGTTGTTGCCTTATGGCATTCGCCGCACACCACGGTCCGGTGCGCTCCCAACAAAGGGAACTTCGTCTTCGAGTGATCGAACCCATTGATGTCCGCCCAGGACTTCACGGTGTGACACACTTCGCAGCCAAACGGCGTCCCATTCGCGCGCCGCCGCGCCATCCTGTCTTTGAACTCCCCCTTGTGCGGGTCCGTGTGACACGCCGTGCAGGTGCGGTCTTCAAATTTGAACGGCAGGATCTTGTCGGCCCGCCCGCCGGTGCCGATCTTATGACAATCACCGCAAGCCACGGCCACGTGCGCTCCCGCCAGGGTAAACCGGCTAGCTCGATGCTTCGCAATCGTGTATGTGCTCCGATGGAAATCCACCACCGTGTGACACGCCTCGCACTTATTGTTGTAGGGTGCGGCGGCGAACTGATTGTCGTGCGCATCCTTGTGGCAGTCGCCGCAAGCCGCGAACTTTACCTTGTAAATCGTGTCCTTGCCCGCCGGAATGTGGCACTTCGCGCACTCCACTCGAATGTGCTTGCCCTTCAGCGGGTACCCCGAACCGTCATGCTCCTTCACTCCAAAGAGAGAAGGTTTCCAGCCATCCACGGTATGACACTCCGCGCATTCGCCCTTCTTCGCGCGGGCTTCAAACTGTCCCTTGTGAGGATCCGGCTTGTGGCAATCGTTGCAATTCGTAAATACAAGCTGCTTCTTGAAATCACCATTGATATGGCAAGCCACGCAGGATACCTGGACGTGCTTTCCCGCCAGCGGATACTTCGTCTTCGAGTGATCGAAGTCAAATCCAGCCAACATCGTTTTCCAACTGTTAGTCGTGTGGCACGATTCGCAGGCTTTCTTGAACTCCCCCCTGTGCGGATCAATGTGACACGCCGAGCAGGTGTCGAACTTCATGTCCCTATAACGCGCCGGCCCGCCCGGCGTATCCGGCTTGTGGCACTTTTCGCATGCCACCTTTGTGTGTAACCCCGTAAGGGGATAACGCGTCTTGGAATGGTCGAAATCCTTCGCGGCTTTCCAGCTTTCCACGTTGTGGCATTTGGTGCACTCGTTCCCCAGTTGCCCCTTGTGCGGATCGCTGTGGCAGCTCTGGCACACCGGCGAAAGCCCGAAATAAGACTTTGCCAAATTTTTGTCTTTGATCAGCTCGCGGTCAGCAGCCACCATGTGCGCCGCCGTGTGGCACTTCTCGCAAGCGAGGGGCGCATGCTTTCCTTCCAGGTTGTATCCCGTCAACCGATGGTCGAACTTTTTCTCCGAAGGCTCCCAGTGAATCAGGTTGAAATTCTCCCCGTTGTGCTCCAGGTGGCAGCGTACGCAATCTTTTCCATTGGGATTGCCCATCTGCAGCCCGGCGTGATACCCATGCCTCCCGGCAAGTGCGTGCGCCACTTCCTTGTGGCATTCCAGGCATTTGAATGTAGGCGTGCTGGCGCCAAAGGCATGGCACGTGTTGCACTGCGTTGTACCGCTAAGAGAAGAGTGCGCCTTCGAAAGCGGCCCGGGAGAAATTTGCCCGAAGGCTCGGGAAGGCGTGAACAGGCACGACGCGGCGAGGATCAGCAGCAGCGCTGCCGACCGTCCCAGCCCGGAAATCGCCTGACGATACACCTTCGCGCCGGGCGTGCATTTCCGCACGCTTCCCTCCGCCTTGTCTCTTTGAATTGCCCGAACCTGCACCGGTTGCCTGCACTCAGCATGCACCAGCGCCCCATCCAGTACAGATATCAGGTCGGCGGTGTGTTGCGAAAGCTGTACGGTGGTCCAGTTGAGGTCGGGTACTAACCGGGTGTACCACGGCTATTCGATGTGTTTGTAGCGAGTTTCCAACGCGGCAATCATTTCTTGCTCCAGAGTGCCCTTCGAAACCAGCGGCCAAACCGTCCCAGGCTGCTTCACAGCAGCGTCCGTAGACTTGCCTTCCCCCTGAATCTTTGCCGAAATCTGCACTCGCACGAATCCTCCGTCAATGTCCACGGTCCGCACCGTAACGGCCGCCTTTCCATCTTCAAATTCCACCTGCTCCAGAAGCACTTTCGTGTCCGCATACTTTTCCAATTCCTCGACGTTTACATAACGAACGAAAGTCCAAGTATCTTCGGAAGCCCGATTCTCGTGCACCCGCCACTGATTCTCGCGAACCACGGATTGCAGTGTCTCCTGAATTTCAAGCGCCTCGCCTTTTACTTCCATGCACGCGGGCGGCGGCTCCGGAGGCAACGGATGCTTCGTCTTGTGGGCCCCTTTTTTCTTGCCGCTCGGAGCCAGCACCGGATTCGCACTGCAAGCCCTGCTCGCCCCAGCCGCTGACGCACCTTGGCCTGCCGCCCGCCCGGCAACGATCGAGTAGCTGCCGAACACCATCCAGATTGCGAACAGCGAAGCTGACGCATGAATGGCAGGAAGCCGCTTCAAAACTCGATTGTTCATACGGAAGAGCGTACCTGAAGAAATTTCCTGAACGCAATGACCGCTCGCGGCATTGCTGCGGAATCCTAACGCGTCTGGCGGAAGGCGGTGACCCAGCGAGAAACAGCCGAAACTTGCACCCGCCCAGCCTCCAGGCTGGCCTGGCGCGCAAGCAGCATCAGCCGAATCTGGACCACCGTGCTTTGCAGGTCGCCCAGTTGCGATTTGTAGAGATCGAGTTGCCCGTTCAATTCCGGTTGCAGCCTGCGTAGTTCCGCGGATTTCGCCAGCAACGGCGCCATCTCCTCCAGCGGCTCGCGAATCTTGCGGACTTCTGCGACTCCAAACTCGCCTTCTCCGCGAAGCGCCCGCCGGGCCTCCTCCAGGAGCACCGCGAGGCAGGCGTTCACACGTTTGAGTAGCTGTATTGGCGTGTCGGTCATCAGCCCTGCCATCCCTCGTTGCCGGAACCCTTGGAACTCTCCGGCGGCGCGGAAACCCTTTGTAACAATGCGGTCTGCGGCCCCGACGAGATGCGCGCGCGCTCCGTGGGCTCGGCTGGCGATATGGTGCGTTCGACATGCGACCAAGCTGCGCGCAGCCGCGCGAACATCGCGGCCACCTCCAGAATCTTCTCTCGCGAACTTGTGGTGCAGGCTTCCGTGGTCAAGGCCCGGGCCACATTGTAAAAGCTACTCAGGTGCCGGGCTGCTTCTCCTCCGCGCTCAAAATCCAGCACCCCCTGCAACTCCCCAATAACGATGAGCGCGTGATTCGCATTGTTGACGCGTTCCTCGACCTGCCCGGCCTCCACGGCCGCCGCCGAGCGCCGCAAATCGCGCACAATCGTGTCATAGAGAGCGATAATCTGCCCCACCGCGGTCGCGCTCGATCCGGCTGTGTGATGATACGCGGTCGCGGGATCGTGGGTGCTCATCCGATCGCCGCCAGTTGCTGGGTCAATTCATTCTCCAGCAGGGGGAGTTCCTGCAGCGTAGCATTCACCTTGGAATACGTCGCGGTGAGCACTTGCTCCTGGGCCACCAGCGCTGCCTGCAAGTCAGTGATCTGTTGGTTCAGATCTTGCCCCGTGCTCGTTATGTTCTGGGAATCCAGCGTCAAGATTCCGCTCTGCGGTCCGGTAAGCGTGCCGATCACACTCTGCAGGTTTTGTGAGAAACCGGTGGTGCTGTTTTGCAAGAGATTTTGCACCGACGAGAAGTTGCTTGAGAGCGCGGAATTGAGCGCCCCACTGTCCACCGAAAGCGTCCCGTTGTCATTGAGATTGACGCCGATGCTCGCGAGATTGACGATCCCGTTGTTTCCGCCAATGGAGTAGGCCACCGCTCCCAGCAGCAAGCCCTGCGCCTGCCGAATCGAACTGTCGGATTCCAACGGTCCCCCTCCGGTGCCGTCGGAGGCCACGTTAAACTGACTGTTGAAATCGCCAATTACCGTGTTGTAGGCGGTCACGAAGTTGTTGATCGCGGTGCTCGCCTGCGTCGTATCGGGGCTCACATTCAGGGTCACGGGCGTGTTTGGGGAAGGAGATCCCAAATTGAGCGTGACTCCGTTTATGACGTTGCTAACCGTGTTGCTTGCGCTGCTGATCGGAACCCCGTCCACGGTGATGTTGGCATTCGCGCCGTTGGCCGCTTTGGTGAAAGGAAGGTTCGTGGTGTTTCCGGAAATGGTAAGGTCCCCAGGTGCGCCGGAATTATTGCTAACCAATGCCAGGCGGTAGCCGTTGGCGTCCTGAATCACGCTGGCGGTGACCCCGATATTCTGGTTATTGATGCTGCTGGCGAGCTGGCTCAGTGTATTGTTGGTGGAATCCACGGTAACCGTGACCGGAGTATTCGATCCCACCTGAATCTGGAAGCTGCCCGGGGTTATCGTCGCACCGGTAGTCGTTAGCTCTTTTGGTGAGCTACGCCGACTTCATTACTCTAATGTTCGCTTTTTTCGTCGTGCTCTATGCGTCCGCTCAGGTGGACAAGCGCCGCGTGGGGCGCCTGGCCCTGGCCATTCAGGTGGCTTTTCAGGAGTTGGGCGTCTTCGACACCTCCAACACCCATATCCCGCTGAGTGAAACGGAAGCCATCCCGTTCTCCGCCGTCCAGGCGGTTGAAAATGTCGAACGCACCAGCGACATGGAGCGAGTCGTGCAACCGATGAAAGGCATACTTGCGCCGGTCTCGACGCCCACTCCTCTCAAGGACATTCAAGCAGAGCTGGAAAAAGCCCTGGCTCCCGAAATCAAGAAGCATGTTGTGGATATCAAACCCAAGAAAGAAGGACTGGTGGTCAGCCTTCGCGAGATGGGTTTTTATGAGAGTGGCTCCTCCACCATGCGCGAATCTTCCATTCCCGCCATCGATCGCCTGGCCAACGTAATTGTCCCGCGGGCTGAAAGCCTCCGCATTGAAGGGCACACCGACAACATTCCCATCCACAATGCCCACTTTCCCTCCAATTGGGAGTTATCCACCGCCCGCGCCTCGAATCTTGTGCGGCTGTTTATCGACCGCTATCGCGTGGAACCCAACCGTCTCTCCGCCGCCGGCTATGCCGAATTTCATCCCGTGGACGACAACGACACGCCGGAAGGCCGCGCGCGGAATCGCCGCATTGATATTGTGATTCTCAATCCAGCGCTCCAGGAAAAATCTCCCTTCGCTACTTCGCCCGCTGCCATGACCACCGACCCTGCCGCCCCTGCTGCAGGCCCGCCCACTGCCCCCACGCGATTGCGCCTTCCACGCGTTCCCGCCAGACAGTAATCAATCCGTCGCGTTTACGGGAGCGTTTGTTGACAGTTCCGGCACCCGGGGGCAGACTGTCTTTACCCCCTTCCAGAAATTTGTTTTGAGTGAGCGACTATGCGCCTCCTTGTCGCTGAAGCCGACGCGTCTCTCGCGGAGTTCCTTCAGACCCGGTTGCAGCAGGAACACTTTGCCGTACAACTCGCTTCCACCAGCGAGCAGATCTCCAAATTCGGAGAGAAGAGTTTGTTCGATCTGATTCTTCTCGATCTGAATCTTTCCGGCGTAGCGGGCCCCGATTACTTGCGCCTTCTGCAAAGCCGCTGGCCGGAAGCCCCGGTGGTTCTGCTTTCGCCCGCAAGCTCCGTCGAAGAACGCATCAAGGGGCTGGACGCGGGTTCGGACGACATTATCACCAAGCCCTTCGCCTGGCTGGAGCTTGCCGCGCGCATCCGCGCCGTGCTGCGTCGTCGCAATCGGCCGGCACACGAAGTGTTTCAGTTCGAGGACCTGGAAGTGAATCGTGTTTCCCACCAGGTGCGGCGGGGCGGGCGAGCCATCGACCTCAGCCCCAAGGAGTACGCCCTGCTGGAATTCTTGCTGCGGAATCCCGGGCACCCGGTGACCCGCGCCTCGATCATCGAAGAGGTCTGGCGGATCCACGGCGATTCCATCACCAACGTGGTGGACGTCTACATTAACTATCTCCGCCGGAAGATTGACACCGGTGCCGACCGTCCGTTGATCCGCACCGTTCGCGGCGTAGGCTATCAAATCGGCGGCAACCACCGCGCCGGCTGAGCCCCTCGCCCACCCCCGATGTTCCGGCCACTTTCAGGTGGCCGCGCCTACCCAAACAACAGCCCCCCAAAAAAAAGCGCCCGGATTTTCTCCGGGCGCCCTCTGAAACCGATTCGACCTGGGTCTACCGCATGCCCGAACCGCTGCTAGTGCTCGCCGACTTGGCATTCGGGTCCAAACTCAGGATACCCTCGGTCGCGGAAACCGCCACCACCGACCCATCGCGCCGCGAGCGCACGACAGGGAAGTACCCTTGCGATAGTTGGTCGTCCATGTGTTGCCAGCTCTTGCCCCCGTCGAAAGAAGCAATCAGCCCGCGCTTCTGGAGTGAAACCACCAGCGCGTTGCTGGATCCGGCAGCCGACTGAAACGATAGGTCCCGCACTTCCTGGCGACTCCAGTTGCGGCCGGCATCGCGCGAAGCGTAGAGACCCATGTTAGTGGTGATGAACAGGGTGGTGTCGTCCAGGCGGTTCAGCCTCAGGTTGCCCGCGGCCGCGAAGGAAAGCTCTTTCGCTTCCCACGTTGCGCCCTTGTCCGTCGAGTACAACAGGTTCCGTTCCGCAATGGCCCACACCTGATTGCCGTCCGAGGCAACTTCCACGGACTGCGAAGGCTTGCGAACCAGCGAATCCTTGCCGGCGGACTTCCACGTTGCCCCGAAGTCCTTCGAAGCAAGCACGCCGCCCGCGGTGGCCGCGAACCACGTGTCGTTCCCGAAGCTCATATCATTTACGAGGAAGGCCGCAAGTTGCGGCGTCGAGGTGCGCGCCACGGGAGCCTTCGCCTTCGAATTCGCGCCCTTCTTGCTCGTCGCTCCCACTGGCGCGGCTGCGTCCGGCACATACAAGCCCGTGCGCACCCACTTGTGGGCGTTTTCTTCATACTTCATCCAGCCGCCGTTGGTCAGAGAAGCCCACCAGCCGTTCGGTGCGGCATAAACGTGACGCATTTCCGTGCGCTTCAGCCCCGGGCCTAGCGTGGTCCAGGAGCTCCCGCCATCTTTCGTTGCCAGGAATGCATCGTTGTCGAAGGTCAGCACCACCAATGCGCGCTCCGGATGTTCGCGGTCCATCGCCACATCCGAAATGTGCTGGTGCTGGAAGCCACTATTCGCGGCCGTAAAAGTGTTGCCGCCGTCGTTGCTGATCTGCACGCCCTGCCGCTCCGTGCCGATGATCAGCTTCTGCGGATTCTTCGGGTCAATGATCAGCGCGTTGATAATCCAGTCTCCGGGGCTCACCCGCTTGAAATCCTTGTCGTTCACCGTCTTCCACAATCCGCTGGTGGTTCCCGCGTAAAAAACACTTTCGTTCGTGGGATCCATGCGAATCAGTTGCGTGCGGCGGAAAACGCTCGGGATGCCTTGATATTTGATCCACTGCGTTCCACCGTTCGTGCTGTGGTAGATGCCGGAGCAAGCCGTCGCATGGACGTTGTCCGGATTCGCGGGATCCACGATGATGCTCATTACGTCGGAGTCATCAATCATGCCCTTGACCACCGGGAACCAATCCTTGCCGCCATTCGAAGTTTTCCATGGCAAGTGATACGTGCCGGCATAAATAATGTTGTCGTCCTTGGGGTCGAACGCCACGGAGTCAAAGTTCCGCAGGTCTTCGTGTCCCGCCGGGGTGATGCGCTCCCAGCTTGCGCCCTCATCAACGGAGCGGTACACGCCGCTCAGTGAACCCGCCAGAAACAGCTTCGGATCGTTCGGCGATTGCGCCAGGGCGCGAACCGTTTCATGCGCCAACCCGATAATATTCCAGGTTTGCCCACTGTCATCGCTGCGATACACCCCGCCGCCGCCCGAATACAGTGACCAGGTGCTGGCGTAAAGGCGCTTGCCATCGCGGCGGTCCACGATGATGTGCGTAATCACATCGTCTTGTCCCGTGCCAATGCGGCTAATCAGTTGCCAGTGCCCGCCTTCGTCGCTGGACGTGAACACGTGTCCGTCGGCAGTGCCCAGGTACAGCTTCGATATGTTGTTGGGATCTGCTGCCAGAGAGATGACCGTTCCTCCCGGGGGGCCAACTTGCCTCCAGGTTTGCGCCGTCGAGCAAAGCGCGAAAACCGTTGCACACATTGCCAGAGCGATCAATGCCTTCTTCATTTGCATGCCATTCTCCCAGAGCGCTTATGCGCCTTCAAGTCGCGATTCCTCGATAGTCTAGAGAAGGGCACCCCCGAGGGGTGCTGTACAGAAGGCCAGAATCCGGACAACGCCCCTTCCGTACTAGTACTGTCTCAGGGTGAGACTCACCCCGCCCCGGGCTGCAACTATTTTTCCACTTATGGGTTCTACCTCTACGAGACCGCCAAGCGTCATAATACTGACGGCTTCCTGGTCCGGCCTCTAGCCGGATCGCACTTCAGGGGAAATAAGTATGAAACCCAATCTAGCCGGCAAGCGCTTCATCGCCCTCTTCTTCGCCTTGGCCGGTTTACTGTTCCTGATGACCCCGGTGACCCGGGCTCAGGCACAGGAGAACATCGCCAATCTCTCCACGCCAGACAATACCGCCAACGCAGGAATGGAACCCAGCGCTGACGATTCCCAGGATCCGCCCTCGCGCGTGGCCCGGCTCAGCTATTTTGATGGTTCCGTTTCGATGCAGCCCGGCGGCGCCGGCGATTGGGGCGCGGCCGCCAAGAACCGTCCCGTAACCATCGGCGACAAATTGTGGACCGACAAAGACTCTCGCGCGGAGCTCCAGGCGGGACAAGCCTCGATTCATCTCGGCGGCATGACCGCGCTCTCTTTCCTGAATCTCGATCAAAACGTGATTCAGATGCGTCTGGCCGAAGGCCACCTCAATTTCCGCGTGCGGGAACTCCGCGAGGGCGAAAACTATGAAGTGGATACTCCCAACCTCGCCTTCACCGTCCGCGAAGCCGGCGCTTTCCGCATTGACGTAAACGAAAATGGCGACTACACCACTGTCACCGTAATCCGCGGCAAGGGCGAAGTAGCCGCCGCCGGACAAACTTATCCCCTGAATGCTGGCGAGCGCGCCGACATCAGCGGCACCGACACCAACGTGAAATACATTCCCGGCACTGCTAGCGAACCGGATTCCCTCGATCGTTGGGCCCAGGAACGCAACCTCAAGGAAGATCAGTCCCCCTCGGCCCGCTACGTTTCGCGCGACACCGTCGGCTACAGCGACCTCGATGACTACGGTACCTGGAAGCAGGAGCCCGAAGTCGGCAACGTCTGGGTTCCCAACAACGTTTCTCCGGACTGGGCTCCCTACAGCGACGGCAACTGGAGCTACGTTGCCCCTTGGGGCTGGACTTGGGTTGGCTATGAACCTTGGGGTTTTGCGCCGTACCACTATGGTCGCTGGAACAATTTCGGCGGCTACTGGGGCTGGTGCCCGGGCCCGATCTATGCGCGGCCTTACTATGGTCCCGCCTTCGTTGGTTTTCTTGGCGGCTTTGGAATCGGTTTTGGCTTTGGCGGCGGCTACGGTTGGTTTCCGCTCGGCTGGGGTGAGCCGTTCCATCCGTGGTATCACTGCGGCGGCGGCTACTGGCATAACGTAAACGTCTACAACACGCACTTCAACCATTTCAATAATTTCAATGCCAACGGCATGCGCAATTTCAATTACCAGAATGCCCACAACGAGCGCGCCGTAACCACCGCTTCCCACAATGCCTTCGTGAATGGCCAGGCCATCAATCGCGGTGCTTCGCATGTATCAGCGGCATCGTTGAGAGGCGCGCAGGTCGTCGGTGGCGTCAACGCTTCGCCCACCCACTCCAGTTATCTGGGAGCGGCCAACACTCGCGGCAACGTCTCCCGGCCTTCTTCTAATGTCGAGAGCCGCAGCGTCGTGGCGCGTTCCACTCCGGCCGCCGCAGCCTCGCACATGCCCGTGCACACGATGAATTCGTCGGCGGGCTCCGCGAATCACGGCAGCAATGCTCCGGCTGGCAACTTTGGCCGCACAGCCAACGGTGCGCAAGGCGTGAACAGCACGCGCCAGTCGCAACTTTCTGCCAATCGGCCCCCATCCACCTCGCTTTCACAAGGTGGGCGGACCAATGGCTCCTTCAACAACAGCGTCAACGGTTCCCGTCCCACCAGCTCCGTCAACAACAATGCTTCGCGGCCATCAACTTCAACGCGTAGCTGGAATGCCCAAGGCAACACCACCGATTCAGGCCGCGCCCCGCAAGGGTTTGGCAGTCAGAGCCGGCCAGCCACCTCGCAAACCGCTCGCATGAATTCCAACGATCGTCCGCCATGGGCTGGAAACGGCAACACCAACAGAAGCGGCAGCGCTTCAGGCACTCCGCGTAACTACTCGTCGTCCGGGGCCAATTCTGGAGGCCGTCCGTCGGCTTCCTACAACGGAGGCAATCGCTCCTACTCGCCGCCTTCGTACAACGGCAGCCGCTCGCCGGGCAATTACAACGGGGCGCCCAACCGGAACTACTCAGCACCGCACGGCTACAGCGCTCCTCCAAGCCGCAACTACTCCGCGCCTCGCAGCTATTCGGCCCCGCACAGTTCTTCCGCTCCGCACAGCGCGCCAGCGGCACCGCACTCATCGGGTGGTGGTGGCTCGCACGGCGGCGGAGGAGGCGGCTTCCACGGCGGCGGTGGTGGTTCCCACGGCGGTGGCCATCACTAAAATTCACCGCACGTATTTCTCATTGAGCCCGCTCCCCTTACCGTGGAGCGGGCTTTTTCTTGTTAACCCAACTGCTCTCTTGCCCTTTTAGGAACGCAACTCTTTGCCGTCACAACTCTTCGCTCCGCTTCGTGTTAAAAGTATTGACGCAGCAAGTTTTGGTTCCAGGTTGCTTTCGACGCGGATGCGCCACGGCCTTCCAGCCCATTTCTGTCAATACTATGGATGTCCCGCCCGGCTCATCCCGATCAACCCATGCACTCGGAATCGAACCACAGCGTCAGGAGAGAAGAGAACATCATGAAGACACGTGCACTGAACTGGCTATTTCTCGTCCCACTTATCTTTGCGTTTGTTCTTACCACCGCCAAACCGGCCGCGGCCGATGATGACGACCCGCCAAGCCGCGTCGCGCGCTTGAGCTACATCAATGGGGATGTTTCCTTCAGCCCCGCAGGCACCGATGATTGGGTTGCCGCCGCCCTAAACCGCCCCATGACCACCGGCGACAAACTCTGGACCGAAAACGGCGCCCGTGCCGAACTCCACGTTGGCAACGCCGCCATCCGTCTTTCCGGCCAGACGGGATTTTCCTTTCTGAATCTCAACGACGGCATCATGCAGATTCGCCTCACCGAAGGCACCATCAATCTACGGGTCCGCCGCCTCGACGACAATGAGTCCCTCGAAATTGACACGCCCAACCTGGCGTTCTCCGTCCTGCGTCCCGGCCATTACCGCATCAACGTAAACGAAGCTGGCGACACCACCGTCATCAACGTCCCCGATGGCGAAGGCGAAATAACCGGTGGCGGCTCCGCCTACACCATTCATCCCGGGGAAGAGGGCATCTTCACCGGCACAGACTCCCTGAACGCCGACATGGAGCAAGCCGTCGACGAAGATGATTTCGACCACTGGAGCGATGAGCGCGACCTTCGCGAAGAACACGCCGTCGCACGCCGCTACGTCTCCGACGACGTAATCGGCTATGAAGATCTCGACGATTACGGCGGCTGGCGCCCGGTGCCGGAATATGGCACGGTCTGGTTCCCGCATGTCGCGACCGTCGGCTGGGCTCCCTATCGCTACGGCCACTGGGCCTGGGTTTCCCCGTGGGGCTGGACCTGGGTTGACGATGCGCCTTGGGGCTTTGCCCCCTTCCACTATGGCCGCTGGGTTTTTGTCGGCGGCGGTTGGGGTTGGGTGCCATGCCCGCCCCGCGTTGTTACCGTTGCTTACGTGCGTCCCGTGTACGCTCCCGCGCTGGTCGCGTGGGTTGGCGGACCACATTTCGCCGCCGGCATCGGTTTCGGCGGTGGAGTTGGCTTCGGAGTCGGCGTCAACGTCGGCTGGTTCCCGCTGGGACCTCGTGAAGTCTTCGTGCCCTCCTATCACGTCAGTCGCACGTACATCAACAACGTGAACGTTTCGAATACCACCGTAAATCAGACCGTGGTCAACAACTACTACAACACCACCGTGGTCAACAATAACGTAACCAACGTCCGGTACATGAACCAGGGCGTCCACGGTGCGGTGACCGCGACTTCCGGGCAGAACTTCACGTCCGCGCAGCCCGTCGCCCATAACATGGTTCAGGTAAACGAACGGGAAATGGCCACCGCCCCCGTCGCCGTAAGAGCCCCAGCTGTTGTGCCGCCCAAGCAAGCCGTGCTCGGCTCCGGCGCCCCCACCAAATTCCAGCCGCCGGCCGCGCTACAATCCCGTCAAGTAGTCGCAAAAACGGCTCCTCCGCCTGCCCCGCTTCCGTTCGCAGCGCGTCAGGAGGCCATCCGGTCCAATCAAGGCCAGCCTATTTCCATCGCGCAATCGCATCAATTGGCGGCCCAGCAACAGGTACACGCCAATGTAGCCCCGGTGCGTGTCGCGCCGCCGGCCAAAGCGATTACCAATCTTCAACCGGGCAACAAGGTCGTGCAGCCCAGCGTGAATCGCCCGGCAAATCCAAACGTAAGCCAGCCCGCGAACACCAACCGGCCGCCAACCGCCAATGCCAACGCCAACGTGAATCCCAACGCCAATCCGAACGTCAACAAGGATCATCCGCCAACCTCTCACCCGGCCAACACCGTCAATCCTGAACTCGAGCAGAAGCACCAGGACCAGATCCAGCAGCTCCAACAGAAGCAGGATCAGGAATACCAGAAGGTCCAGCAGAAGCAGTATCAGCAGCAGCAACAAATCCAGCAGCAACAGGCCAACGAGGAAAAACAGAAGCAGGTCCAGCAAAAACAACAACAGCAACTCCAGCAACTGGAAGATAAGCACAACCAGCAACAGCAGCAACTCCAGCAAAAGCAGGCTGCAGAGCACAAGAATACCCCGCCGCCCCCCAAAGAGAAGGAGAAAGAGAAGCCAAAGAACGAAGACAAGCCGCCCCACAAGTAATCCCGGCGGTTCTACTCCGTCCTAACTAAAAAAGAGCGCTCCGCAAGGAGCGCTCTTTTTGTTTGTGGATAAACTCTTATCGGGTCAAAAGAATGGTCTACCGCTCAGAGCTCCCGCTCGGCCGCGCAGGTTCCGCGGAATCGCCCAATTCCTTCCGGTGGCTTTTCACTTCCCGCAGCGCGTAAATCGCCTTGTTCTGCGATTCGTAATAAGTCCGCGAACTGATCTCCCCCAGCAAGCCCATGGACACAAACTGAATCCCGCTCACAAACAGCGCAATCGAGAGCAACAACAGCGGCCCGTGTTCGGTCATGATGTTCTGGTGATAGATCAGCTTGCTGGCCACCAGGAACACCCCCAGCAGGAAGCCGCTCCCACTGCCGGCCAGTCCCAGCATTCCGAAAAATTGCAGCGGTCGGGTGGAATAATCCAGCAGGAACTTCACCATAATCAGGTCAAAAAACACCCGGATGGTGCGCCCGATTCCATAATTCGATTTCCCGCTCTTGCGCTCCGAATTCGATATCGGCACTTCCGCGATCCGCGCGCCCGTCGAACTTGCCAGCGCCGGAATAAACCGGTGCAGTTCGCCATACAACTGAATTTCCTGCAAAATCTCCCGCCGATAAGCCTTGAACGTCGTTCCGAAATCATGCAATTCAATCCCCGACAACTTGGCCATCAGCCAGTTTGCCGCGCGACTCGGTACCCGCCGCATCAGCCAGTGGTCTCTCCGCTGGTACCGCCACCCGCTCACCAGATCGTATCCTTCTTCAATTTTCTCCAGGAATCGCGGAATCTCTTCCGGATCATGCTGCAAGTCCCCGTCCATCGAAATGATGATCTCTCCGCGCGCAAAATCAAACCCGGCCTTCAGCGCGGGAGTCTGCCCGAAATTGCGGCGCAGCCGCACCACATTCACCCGCCGATCATGCTCGTAAATCTCCGTCAAAACTTTATAGGTGTTGTCCTTGCTCCCGTCGTCTACAAACACCATTTCGTAAGGCTCGCCGATCGAGTCCATAACCTCGGTTATCTTCATGTACAACGTCGGGATATTTTCCTGCTCGTTCAGGAAGGGAACTACAAGCGAGTAGCGGATGGACGCTTCACTTCTCATACGGACTTCTCAATACCTCTCTCTGTACAGCGCAAGCTGCGGTCCTGCCTCTGCCCCCGGTTTGCGAAACACGATTTGGGCGCGCTTAAGCGGTATGCGCCAAGAAAGCATAGTTTATCAGGCGAATCCCCTTTGTGGCGACAAGTTTTCTCACCGTCGTGTCCGTCAAAATCGCCAGCTCCGTCTGCCGCGATTCCTGCAACCGCGTCGCGGATTCCCGCAACTCCCCGTCGGCGTAACCCGGGTGGCACATCAATTCCGTCGTGCCCTCGGGCAACGCTTCCAGCAGCGCTTCCACTCCCTCGCGCGTCAATGCTCCGGTCTGCGCGATGCCGCAGAAATAGTCCGCCGAAGCGATGTAAGCCCGCTCCGCCATTTCGCGCGCGTCCTTCGCCAGGAGCTTCAATCCCCGCGCCTGCACTCCTTGCCGTAGCACCACGCCAATCTTCTGCTCCCCGCCGGAAGAGAGCGTCGCCCGCAGCCGCGAATTCTCATGCGAAATGCGGATGGCGCCAATGCCATGTTTCTTGGCCAACCGCAGCGCCACCTCGAACAAGCCCGGAAGCATGTGCACATGTTTGTGGCCGTCAAGATGCGTCGGCGAAATACCCGCGCTCCTGATTTTTGCAATCTGCGCGTCCCATTCCCGTTCCACTTCCTCCAGCGGCAAATTGCGCCCGGCCAGCCGCAGCAGCAGGTTTTCCGGCCCGCCTTCCAATTCGCCAGCCTTGTTCAACAGCCCACTCACTTCAACGGCAGCCGCCGTGGGAGCACCATTGCTCAAATTCAGGTGTACGCCGACGCCCAGGTCCGGATTCTCACGGCTTACCGCAACGCCAGCTTCAAACGCCCGCCCATTCGCCAGCAGGGAAGTGCTGGTGACCAGTCCCCGGCGATGCGCCTCCGCAATACCGCGGTTGACTCCCTCCGTCCAGCCCAGATCATCCGCATTTACGATGAGATTCTTCAACTTACACCCGTTACCTGTCCTTTCGGACAGCTACTCTTTCGCATTCGTCGAAGTTCCGTACCATTGACCGTCTTTCTCTCTAACTTTAGCATGGCCTTCAAGAGGGAAAATGACGCTCAAATTGCGTGAATTGAAAGAAGCAGGCGCGCGCTACGGCGAAAAACGCCGCGGCCGGCGCATGAATTCCCACGTCCCCATTCGTCTGGAGTGGGAAGGCGCGGACGACAAGCGCCAGACCGTGGAAGCCGTCACCCGCACGGTGAACCCCTATGGCTGCATGGTTTTCTTGCCCGGGACGCTGGAAGTCGAGCAGCGCATGGCGCTCACGAATTTAGCCACGAATTCCAGCAACGCCGCTGTCATTGTCTGGCGAGGCAATCACCAGCCCGAAGGTTGGGAATACGGCCTTGAATTGGTGGCCCCGGACATGGAATTTTGGGGGATTGAGCTATGACGCCGCCGCAGAAAATGAACGCTGCCCCTCCACTGCCACCCTCGCAACAAGTGAAAAAAAGCGCCGCCGTCGCCCGGCCGCAGACCGCCGAGGAGCGCCGCCGCGCGCAACGCGTCCTGCTGCGCATGGCCGTCTTGATTCACGTACCGGGGAAGGCCAATCCGCTGCACGGCTTCACCCACACCGTCAGCGCCAGCGGCGCCATGATCATCCTGCCCGAAGGCATCGCCATGGGCACCAAGCTCTCCGTCGAAAATCCCAAAACTCAAAAGAAAGTCGAAGCCCACGTAGCCCGTCCCCCGCAACTAAACTCCGAGGGCTCCCTCGTCCCCATCGAGTTCACCACCCCTTCCCCCCAATTCTGGAACATCTTCTTCCCACCCAACGCCACCAACTGACGGGAGCGAATCAGGCGCTGGGGCGCGGACCATATCTTATCCGCTCGAATTCTCATATCTAATTTGCTCACGCCGGCGTTCGACCTACTGGATACCCACGGTTGCGGAGATGAAATGGGAATCGTCTCCCGTTATTCCCTGAATGATGACCAGCATCGTTCCGGTGATCGTCTGGCTTAGCGCGGAAGAAGTGGAAGCCAGGTTATGCTGATCTCGGTCGTATCGCGCCGTGATCTGGTGCACCCCAATTGTGTCCATGTCGCCGTTTCCCATCTGGGCCTGGCCGTTGGATACGGGGAAGGGTCCGGCGATGAAAACCCCATAATCGAAAAACGATACGCTTCCCGTCAAAGCCGAGCTGCCAGTGACCGTGGCCGTTATGGTGTAGCCCCCCGTCTCTGAGACCTTTGCATTCGTGGTGCTGATAGAGATGCTCGTCGGCGTCGCCGTACCACCTCCACCTCCACCACCACCTCCTCCACCTCCCCCACCCCCTCCTCCGCATCCCAGCGCAAAGTAGAGCAAGCAAAGTGCGCTCAATCCGAAAAGAGAACGATATTTTCTGCGTCTGCCAGGAATTCCGGCCAGGAAAATAATCGCGAGTCCCACAGCCAGCCCCAGCCTCCACCACTCGCCCTGGCCCGCCGCAAGAATCCCCGCCTTGCGTACCTGGGCGCGCTTTGCCGCCGCAGGACTGCCCCCATTCGGTGTCAACGTCAGCATTGCCGTAGCCGCCGAGCCGTTTAGGTTTATCTGGAGAGGGCTGAGGCCGATCGTGTATCCGGCAATGCCCGAGGTGGGGTTGGCCGACAACATCACCGTGCTGGGAGTCTGGCTAACCGGCGTTATCGTAACGGGAGCGGAGCCCGCCTGTCCTGCGACGGGCACCAAGCTTACCCCGGCCTGTGGCCCTAAAGTGAAATCCGGAATATTCACGTTCAATAAGAAGAATGGAGAATTTGCATATTCGAAGTTTGTGTCGCCCTGATAGTTCGCAAAGATATACACGGTCCCTTGCGCCACCCCGGTTGCCGTCACCGTCAGCATCTGGTTTCCGCTGCTGTCCGTTCCCGGCGTCGTCGTGACGTTTGTGACTGTCAGGCCCGCTCCCGAAATTTGCACCGGCCCAGTGATTGCCGGACTTTTGCCCTGGCTCGTGACGATTGCTGTCAGCGTGACGCTCTGGCCATAAGTAATGGTGGACGCGGATCCGTTTAAGGTCATGGCCGTTGGATAGACTATGTCCATCGTGGTGCTTCCGCTGCTCGTCGCGGCCGCATAATTCCCATCGCCGCTATACTTGGCGGTGATCGAGTGGTTGCCCGTCGTTGTGAATGTTGCGTTCATCTGCGCGGAGAGTTCTCCCGGCGTATTACTGTTCGGAGCCGTGGGAGTGAGCGTTACAGGGCCAGTTAGCGCTGTCCCCCCGTCATAAAACGTAATCGTGCCGGTTGGCGCGACTCCGGTGAACGCCTGCGAATTCACGTTCGCGCCCAAAAATGCCGGCTGTCCAATCAGCGATGTTCCAACGTCGGTGGCTGGCGCGAACATTGTCGTAGGCGCGGGATTTACCGTAAACGTCTCGGAAATGTTGCTTGGCTGATAGCTCGTATCGCCGCTGTAAGCGGCAGCAAGCGGATAAGTGCCTCCCGGTAATGTCGGTGCAATATCTCTTGTGTAGCCGATATCGTTCATCGTAAACGTGCCGCCATCCACTGGGGCGCCGTTTGCCGTCAGGGAAATCGTTCCGGTCGGGCAGGCCACGTTACTCGTTTGGGCACATGCACCGTTCGGCGCCCCACTCGGGTTGGCAGTTCCCCCGCTGTTGGTTACATACACCCGAACAATGTAAAGCGATCCGTACGTGAGCGAAGTCGCATTCCCGCTCGTCTGATTGCCGGTGGTCGAGCTAAACGTTGGCACCACGATGAACGTCTTGCTGCTCTCCTGCGCCACCGTCACCGACACCGGGGTGGAATCGCTTGGTGCGTTCGTTCCGTCCCCGGAATAGTGTGCATAAACTTGATAATTTGTCCCGCCGGGAAGGTTCGTCGTCGTCCCGCTGACGCTTCCGTTCGCCCCCAGGGTAAATTCGCTTACGCTGACAGTTAGTCCAGCTGATGGCTGCGCAAGCAGCGAAACCGTTCCCGTCGCCTTCGCCGTCCCGCTCTGCGGCGTCACGCTAATCGTCGCCGTCACATTCTCCGAGCTTCCATGCGGGATTCCCGTCGTCGGAGAAAGCGTTAGCGTCGTGCTCGTCGCCACCGACGACACCGTTCCCCAACTGCTGATCAGATTATTTATATTCAGCGACCCCAGGCCGCTGGCCATGTCGTAGCCCGTCCCAGCTTTCCACGCTTCCGTGGTCGCACCACTCGCCGTCGCAATCACCCCAATCTGACTCGAAAGCGTTGCGCTGCAATCCAGCGTCCCTCCTTTGCAAGGCACGCTGATTGTCCCGATGCCCGTGCCTCCGGTCGGCAATGCGCTGCTGCCTTTCGTAATGTCATTGAAAACGCATCCCGCGGCTTCGCCCACCATCGACGGGCAACTCGCCCCCGACTTATTCGCCAGCGCGTACAAAATATAGTTCGCATTCCCCTGCCGTGGCGCCGGATTCTGTGCCGTGGCTTGCGACTGGTTTACCAGCGCCATCACGCCCGCAAACGATGGCGCCGACGCCGACGTTCCTCCGATAACTCCAAAAGTAGTCAGGTTCCCAGTGAATCCATCGGCAACGGCACACTGGCTCAATGCATCTACCTGGCAATACAGAAATCCGGTTCCATTAAATCCCGGGCTCGCCAGCAGCGAAACATCCGGCAAATCCCGCTTGTTGTCCGCCGGCATTCCATTCGTTCCCACCTGCCAAACCGGCTTGTTGTACTTCGCGCTTGGCCCCCCGCTCCCCGCGGCGATATTCTGCAAGTCCGTCGGCGTATTCGCGTTGCAGCCACCGGATCCCACCTGCGCGCAACTCTCGTTCCACGGTATTTCCGGAATGTAGCCCAGCGCCGACGTTCCCGTCGTCGCGTTATTCGTGTTGCTCCAGTAGGCCGCCCAGTTGTTGTATTCGTCGAAATCCGTTCCGCCCACCGCCACATTGTATGGAGTCGACGCCAGCCCGCTCACCGCGATCCCCCCCGTAGCTAGGCCTTCCGCATGGGGATCGTCACATCCCGCCGATCCGCTGTCTCCCGTCGAAACCGCCACCGTAATTCCTTGCGCCGAAGCTTGCTCCCACAGACTGTTTACAAACGAATTCTCCGTAGTACCCAGATTCGATTCGCAATCTCCGTAGCTCTCGCTCATCACCGCCGCCAGGTTGTGCTCCACGATGTAGAGCGCCGATAAATCCACTCCCTGCGAGGCCGAAGTCGATGCCGACAGCACATACTTAATCGTCGCGCCCGGCGCCACCGCTCCCGACCACTGCGTATCCAGATCCGCCTCTCCCTCCTCATCCGTCGAGGTGATCCCCGGATCTTCTCCGTTGTACACAATGCTGTTCGCATCAAACGTTGCCGGCAATCCAAACACGCTCCGGAACTGCTGCACGTCGCTGACCACCAGGTTCGTCTCGCCCACAATCGCTACCGTCTGCCCGCTGCCGTTGCAGGTCGTCGCCGGGCTCCCGCACGTCGCGGGAACGCCATAAATCTTCGCGAAGTCTCCCGGCCCAAGCCCATAAAAATTTCCCGGTCCAAATGGATTTGGCAAGGTCACCAACGGCTCCACCACGCTCTTGCCCGCAGTCCTGCGCAAAGTCCCAAATCGCCGCGCATAAAATTGCCGCGGGAAATTGTGCAGTGACACCACCCCGCTCACCACCGGCGCCAGCGCCGCCGGAATCTGCGGATCGCTCGTGTTCGCCGAATACGTCTTTCCATTCACCTGGTAATTGTGAATCGCAGTCCCAAACGCCGCCTGCACCTGACCCGCGGTGCCGGAAAACTCAATCACCGTTTTT